>Ga0209728_1000017_pt1 | contig 178304 bp, 328 predicted proteins | sample RifGroD1_FD_183997 | JGI IMG/M metagenome (GOLD analysis project Ga0209728, IMG submission 183997) | Groundwater microbial communities from Rifle, Colorado, USA - Groundwater D1 (SPAdes) (version 2) | ecosystem: Environmental > Aquatic > Deep subsurface > Groundwater | place: Rifle, Colorado... | reverse complement strand
GTTGTTCAATTTCTGGTAATATTTTAGAGTCTGCCCAACCTAATTTACGATATTGAGGCATTTGTATGTTTTTCATAAAAACACCCATCACCTCTCCTCCTTCTTCAAGAGAGGTTTTCCAAATATTGTATAAAAATGGTTTATCCATTAACCGCAATGTTTCTTTTACCTTATCTAAAATAACGTTTCCTTGATCATCACTAATCATATCTTTAATACAATCTTTGCAGTATAATATCTTACCCATTTTATGAATTGGATTATAACTAGCATAATACTCTGTCTCTTTTTTTAAATTACCACAATTCTGACAAGAATAATCTTTTAGAATTTTTCTTGGTTTTGGTGGAGTTTTTGTTAAACTTTTTGGTCTACCTGCCATAAACACTTCTCCTTTAATTAACAAAAAAGAAGTCAATATTTAACCAACTTCCTTTAATTTTATATTACAATATTTATATTTTTCTTCTAATAAGTCATCAAACTCAAAATTTCTATACCTAATGCAAAATTCCTCAAATTGTTCTTTATTATTATTTGAATAATTGTATGTATCGTGATAAAGTTTATGGAGTGATTTACATAAACAAACTCCATTACCGTAATATTTATGCTTATTATGTAATAAATTATAAATTAAGTCTCTTTCTTCTTCTGAATATTCACCTATAGTCTTTAACATAGGTAATTTTAATTCCTCAAATAATTCATATACAATATTTTTAAAATTGTATAGATGGTGGACATTATCAAATTCTCCGTGAGTTAAAACACACTTATAATTACATTCCTCCATAGAAGATTTTTTCCAATCTTGTAAATGGTCACGCAAATCATAGTATAATTCCTTTATACCTCCTGCCCATCTACCATTCAATTCTCCATTTAATGGATTAATATGTCTAGGATTTTTATCTCCCTTCCATACACCTTTCTTTCTTAGAGAAATTAATTCTCGTCTTTTATCATCTTTGTCCCATTTTACACCATATAGTGGATTATTTTCACCTACATATTTTCCTTTTCTTGCTATAGATATTTTTCTTCTAGTTTCTTCAGGTAAATGCTTGCCGTAATTATAATTTTTATCGCCAGCTAATTTTAATCCTTGTTGTTTATCTGCCCTTCTAGATGTTTCGTAAGTTTTATTTATTTTTCCCATTTTGAACGCTTTATCAGTTAATCCTTTTCTAGTTTCTTCTGGAAAATATAATTCAATTAATTCTTCATTTGTAAAATAAGGATAAACTTTTATAAACAATTCTTCTTTTTCATCCGACCACCATTGTTTGGGAATATATTCGTCTTTCATAAAATGCCCATCTTTACCACACTCACGACAGACATTGCGTAAACCATCTTTACATAATTTATCAGGTGGAAAATATTTAATATCAACCTCTAACTCACGATTGCATTTCTTGCAAAATTTATAACCATCTTTAGGTTTTGGTAAATTAAACATCTTCTTTTTGTTTCTGCACTCTTTACATTGAGTAGTTAATCCGTCTGTGTTATATTTATCACTATTAAAATAATCTTTTGTGGCAGGGAATTCCCTTTCACAACCACTACATTTTTTTGCTTTAACCTCTAAATCTTCCATTTCCAAAACCTTCTTTCTGCAAATTATATAATCCTCTGCACTAACCACTAAAAAGTAAATAGAAGATAGGGTGCAGAGTCGGGATAGCTAATCCCAAAAACCTATCTTCTATGCCCACAAATTATTATTTTCATAGACAATTAGACGTATTATTGCTAATACGCCTATAATCCACAAAACTTTATAAATTCTTAATTATAATCTACATCTCAATATAATCAATATTATAAATATTCTCTGTTCTACCATCATTTTTTTCTACATTAAATAACATAGTCTTAAATCTAATTACGTTATCAAATGTTTCTCTATCAATTTCATTATCTACAACAGCATAATGACTTCTATATCCTCTTGCATTATCACTAGCATACATAAATTGTATTATACTTCCATTATGAAAAATAATCTCAAAACGATCTTTCGATTTAGTTATACTCTTTATATCTTTCAAGAATAAAGATCGAAATTGCTCTTCTTCAACTATATCTTGAAATGTTTGTATTTTATAATTACCATTGTGATAAAATATTACCTTAATATGCTTATTCTCAATACACTTAAACATATACTTATAAAAAATACCGTGAATTATTTCATATTTATTATTCCTTTTAGCAACATCATATTTCTTCTCATTGCTATCCTGTAAATTATTTAGTTCAACCACTACTCCACTCATAGGATAAGAATAAAATGCCAATAAACAATTAACTCTAGATTTTCCGATAGTTTCATCAATAAGAGATAATTGCACTGTGCCATTTAAATTTATTTTAATCTCAATATTACTAATCTCATTAATTAATTCACTAGTCTCTCTATGTGAATTCATAATATTTGATAATCCTAAAAATGGTTTCACATAACTAACCATAGCTAATTCTGGTGCTTGTAAGAATCTCAAATTACCATATTGCAAATCTTTCTTTATTTCATTGATGTCTATGCTTTGATATATCTTTCTTCCATCTAGTGCTCTTATAGAAACATTATTTGGATTTATATTCATCTCAAATTGTTCAATAAATCCTAACCCCATACCTGATTTATCTGCTAAAATAATTTGTATTCCAAATTCATTGCATAACCAATATGCCTCATCTACAAGTTCTGGAAATGATTTTCCTATGAATGTTTTTATAATTAGAATATCTTTTCTATTTCCTTGTGTATTGATTGCCATCATAGTTGTTGAATCTTTATTATTTCCTGTGGCAGCAGATACATCTACAATAAGATAATCACATTTGCGGTTATTAGACATTGTTAATACTCTGTTCTTGTTTAATAATTCCTTGGTTATCATATATTTCTCCTTCTCATGGTAGGACATGACCCAAGATATTAGTGGTAAGACACTACCTTATTTGCATAACTTATTTTGTTACACAAGAATACTCCTAACAAAAGCTAGGAGCACTATCTATAGCAAAATATTTAAGTTAATAATCACCCATTTAAAACTTAGATTTTATTTTATTTGTTCTAATTAATCCTCCAAAAATTCTCTCATATCCTCTTTAGCTTCCGCATATCCCTCTTCATATCCTTCATAATTTGCTTTATTATAAATATCTCCAAGCAATTCAAAAACATGTTTAGGACACAATTCATTTTCAAATAAAAATTTTACAGCTTCGGCAAGATAAATATTCTTCCTATCTTCTAAACAATCTTCACACATGCAGTCTTCTCCGTGTTCATCGTTATCTTCCTCATCTTGATAATCATCACAAGGATAAGCAATTACGCCTTCCTCATTATCATTAGATTCTTTATCTAATTCCATAGCATAAGTTTCCAAGTCAACTTCCTGTCCGTCGATAGTTAGAATTTGAATCCATCTTTGTTCCTCTTTATCCCATCCTGATTCTGCATTAAATACTCTCATTTTTATTATTCCTGCCTTTATATTTTATTTTTATATAGTTATTGCATTATTTATGATTATTATATAGAATCAAATTATCTCATCAATAAACCCATATGTATCTCTAGCTACTTCTGCTAAACAATAAGTTTCATTCCTTCTAATTTTCTTTAACTCTTCTGGAGTAATTTTTGTTCTCCTAATAATTAAATCATCAAAAATTTTACCAACATCATCTTTATAGAAGGCAATTATATCCTCTGCTTCTGCAAAATTAGTATTTCCTAAACTTATACTCCCTTTGTGAAGCAAAAAGATTGAATTTGAGTTTGCAACTCTATGTTTGCAAGCAATAGCAATATATAAACCTGCACTGGCAGCAACAGATAATATCCTACAATTAATTGGAATCCTAGAATGCTCTATTACATCCACAAGAAATGCACAAACATCAGCAGATCCACCATATGAAGAAATCCATATCGTAATAGGTTTAAGTTTATTTTCAGGAATATCTATTTCTAATTCATTCTGCAAAAGAATAGGAGTAGCAATCATATCAGTTACGTTATCATCTATCTCAGCGTTTAAATACAATACTCGTTTAGATTCCCATAGTTTCTTATATATTTCCTCATAAATTGAACCAGTTTTGAAATCTTTAAGTAGACTCATAATATATTCCTCATTTTCTTTTATTTTATTTTAATCCTTAATCACAGTATTCATTACATCTGTAATACCTAACTTACTATCAATAATAAAACTCTGATTTTTCTTTTCAGATTGTATATAACCTTTTTCATTACTCCATCTTGACCATCCACTAACGCAAGGCAATCTTAAAATCTCTAAATATCCTTGCTTCTCATACACCATAGCTTGATGCAAATGAGCCAACATCAAAATTATATGTTCACAATTACTCCACTTATCTTTTGCTTCAGTAGTAATAATTTGCAAAGCATCTTTAACTTTAATATCATGAGAAAAAGTAAGCAGTGTCTTTCCAAATTCATAATATTTTCTAGGCAAAGGACTATCATCTACATAAACATTATTATCATCCTTATACCATGCTTTAACTGTTTGAATTACACCAAACATAGTATGAAGATCGTGATTAGAAGGCACTAGGATAACGTCTACGGGTGCAATTTCAGTAAGCATATCAATTGCTCTAACAATTAATTCTGTGGCCTTATGTACTGCTTTAAACCATGATTCTGCATTATCTTGAGGAGTCCCACGAGTTGTAGTTCCATTGGTGTTATCTGATGTGATAAAGTCATTTCCCGTCACAAATAAAATCTTCTCAAAAACTTTACCTTCAACTCTATCTATTACATCATTAATTACCTGAAAGAATATATCTTCTGCAATTTGCATATTATATTCATTTCCTGTTGATAATTTATCTGATAATAAATTAAGATGGAAGTCAGAAATAGGGATAATAAGCAATTTACCATTTTTCTTATATTGAGATGTTTTAATATTTGATTTATTTATTGTTTTTGTGCATGTTTCTAAACTAGAGAATATTTTCTTTGCATTTTCTTCATTCCATTGATATTCTGTCCTTGGTTTTACACTTATTTTACTGGCATAAAGAGTCTTAATCCCATCTTCCTTAGTGTTCATATGCCACATACTATTCTTAGCACTAAGCAAAATAAACTCATCATGCGAATACCCATGCGATTTCAAAACAAATTCAGGATCTTTAGATTCTTCTAAACTCATAGAAATCAACTTATCAGATACTTGAGAATTATCATTTTTTATTTCTACAGATTCTTTGTAATTAGGAAAAGATTCAGTTTCTATTTTTTCATTTCTTACAATATTATTTTCATCAGCAACAATACTTTTAACAACATCTAACTTCTTTAAAGTCCCATCTCTGTCCTGTCTTTTTTTAATAAACTGACGATAATGTTCTCCAGTTTTAAACGGAAATCCTTGATGCTCATTTAAATCATTCCATGAAGGATTTTTAGTATTAAGTATTTTATTGTATTTATCTCTATTGTTCTTAAAATCTACACCAATAATATAAAGTTCATCTTTTGATTTTGACAATATTTATTAATACCACCCTATATATTTATTTTATTATTACGTCACTTTCAATACTCTTGCAAATAATCACTGGATACCCATTACTTTGAACTGAATATCTTTCTTTTAACTCTTTATTCGCTCTTATTCTTATGTACCCTAACTTTTCTAGTTCACCTCTCATTTTACGCAACTGAATTTCAGTTACTTCCCATCTATATTCTTTAGACAAATATAATACAATTTCTTTTTCAGTTGTATAATTATTTTCACTTACTAACTTCTCAACAACTGAAACGATATTTTCAACTCTTTCATCGCTTTTCTTAGTTGTGGTTCTATCCTTAACCGATTCTATTATTTCTCCTGTTTCATAATCAATATCCTTAGAAGCAACCTTTTTATATTGAGGATAAATATTTTGTGCAACTTCTAAGCCTTCAGTTCTATAAAACATCTCATACGAAGTTCCTTTAACCGTATATCCATTTTGTTTCCATTTAACTCCTTGGGATTCAATATTATTAAGTTGATCAAATACCCATGAAGGAATAGAATAGAAACTTACTCTCTGTGTTGTTTTATTTGCTATAGCAATTGCTTGAGCTTTAGCAAGCATTTTAGGAGGAATTTTATCATCATCTAATTTTCTTATTAAATCATGATAAGTCAAAACAGCAAGTCTTTGACCTATTCTTTGTAAATTATTAGCTGCTGTTTTAGTAATTCTGGCTAATTCTCCCAATGAAACAAAGAATACAGCATCTCCATCTGAATTCATATAATTTTCACCATAAATATTATTCTGTGCTATTCCTGCCATTACCAAGAATAACTCTTTAACATATCTTATATTTTTATCTGTTTGAGGACATAAATCCATAAACTTATTTAAGTTCATAGTATTAATTATTAAATCAAGATTTGTTTTTTGTTCAATACTCCATTGAGTTTCTTTAATAGATAAATTGAATATGGTTTTTATAAATTCTATAGCCCTGTATTCACTTTTAAATCCACCAAGTTTTTCAATCAATTGTTTAGTATTCATTGATGCGCCACATTTACCACTATGACATTTATAAAGCCATTTCCCTTCATTGGTTTGAAATATACTTGCACTTGGATTACTATCTTTATGAAATAGACATTTAACCGATGAAGGATATTTAAATTCTAATAATTCTGCCATGTTAATGTTATAATAAATGTGATACCAAAAATCTTCCTTATTATCAAAAACTATAGGGTCACAATTCAAACTATTTTGTAAATATTCTGCTTCTCTATTTATCAATGCTTTAATATTATATCTCTCTTTTATAGAGGGAGAAGGTTTGGGATTACCTAAAACCTTGGCGCGAGAGGGGTTTCCGAACCGTTGAGAAAGGGTGACTATTAAATTAAAGGAGTTATAGTTATAAGTATATATATTAGTCACCCTTAACCCTCTCATAATATCCTTAATCTTATAATCTTTATTATAGAGTTTAGGATACTTTACCATTAAATCTTTAACCTTATTTTCTTTATTATTATTTATTTTATTCTTTTTAACTTTTACTTTATTTTCTTTAGAATCCTCTAATATAATACTATTAGATAAATCTATAATGTAATCACTATCCAATATATTACCAGAATCAAATACTATATTTTTACCTGCAAAGAATATTCTATTAAGATTCTTACATGTTTCATCTACCTCCCCTATAGATTCCATTAAATATAACAATATTCTTTTTGCTGTATTTTCATCAGTTATTACTTTGTCAAGTACAAATACTAATCTCATTTTATGATGATTTTCTTTGTGATTAAAAGAAGTATAAACAAAATTTGGTATTATATTTATTTCTTTACAATGATTAATTATTTCATCATATGTTTTATGATTTACTTTTAAATATTGTTCTGTTAATATCTCATAGTCATTATCAGACATTTTCTTAGGTTTTACAGGTTTATTATCAATATCGATCATAAACACTTGCTGTGATATCCAATCTGTTTCTTGACCTCCACAATAAGATGGTCTAATAGTTTTTCCATCTAATATGCTTTTCTTAATTTCTTCGATTGAATACTCTTTCACATTATCAATTTTCATTCTATTGATAATTGCTCCAATGTCTGTACTGGGTTTGTTTTGATAATTTACCTTGTCAATAATTAATTTGATTTTCATTTCTTAAACATCTCCTTTAATATTTATTTGGTTTTTCCTTAATTAAAATAATAAGCAAACAGGTGCTAAGGATTGCACTCTTCGATGATCAGTCTAGTCTGCTCATTTGTGCCATTACAACACAAAGAAACACCTTCACTTTTAAAAGGTGCTTTAATCTGCTGTAAATAACTTAAATTAAATTCCTCAAATTTCCAAAAAATATCCACAATCAGCACACCACAATATAGTCTTGCCACAATAAAACTTTAACCAGAACCTATTTTTGAAACATATAGGGCATAATGTATCTTCATTAATTGAATCATAAATATTTGTTTCTTCCATTGTTTTTAATCCTCCTTATAGAGAATATACTTATAATAAATATTAAATTATAGTGTAGGACTCTAAAAATAGTACGCTATCAAACAGTCTGGAAACTAATCCATTTAATCGCGTCATATACAAAACTTCATCCTACTTAGTTTTTCTAACAATTCTCTCGTACTCATCTGAGCAAAAATTATCATGGCAAATGTAAAAAATACATTTGCAATCCTCATGCCTTTCAGCAAGGGTAATTATATTCATCCATTTAAGGACTAATGATATTTCTGATTTAATATCCTATCAAATACAGTTTTTCTTTGATTATTAGGTGATAGTTTTTATCTGGGATATAATATCAAACCCATTTAGTATGATGGGGGAGTCACTCGTACTTCCCACTCTTTGAATTATTTTATATCTAACCAGAGCAAGCAAAATAAGACTATTTACTAATTGATTTTTATTAATTGTCCATTATATTTATCAATACCTCTAATGAGATATTACCAATTTTATATTTAAATCAGTTGTTCTCTTGTTTTAGAATTTCTTCTAAAGAATACAGTGATTAGCGAAAGCGATTATCGTATTTGCTTTATAATGAAATTAGAGACATATCGAATTTGCGAATGATGATTTTGTGTTTTGCGAAATGATTAGCGATTCTTCTTTTACTATTAAGTAAAACCTGCTTGTTTATAATTCATGTTTCAAATGTATAAGTTATGTAAAGTAAATCTACACAATCTTGCAATTTTGTTTTTGAAATAAGATTTAACATCTAATTTCAGATGTCCAAATAAATAAGTCTATATCTTGCTTTGCTTCTGGTTAGTTGTTTTTAATAAGAGAATATGTGTGATGTGTGGTTATATATATCCTCTTATTAATTGTCATGGTTAAATTAGATTATTTTTGATTATTATAAATTGCTTAAATATTCTTCAACAATTTCTGATGTTGATGATAAAATATCATATGTTGGAACAAACTCTACAATCTCTTTCAACATTGCTCCCTCTATCTGAGTAGATAAAGTATTAGCACGATTCATCATTTGCTTATACAAAGTATTAATCTCATTTCTATCAAAATCTAATGATATCTTTTTCTCTATTGGAAATTTGTACTCTACTTGATTACCCTCGATATTGAAAATATAATCTTTCCCTTGTGACTTTGCTTCAGATGGTTTTAAATCAAGTAAATGTTTAAGATTATTGACTAATTCTCTACTCTTTTTAGCAAACAATATACCAGTGTCTAGTGTTAAGTTTTCTCCATTTTCTTGCCATTCAAGAAATAGATTTTTCTTAGCATTCTCTATTGCTAGAGACAAAGTTAGTTTCTCATTAATTAACTGAGAAATTAGAAACGAAATATCTGTTACAGAACATTGATATTGACGTTCTGTAGTTTGATCAATTATTTCGTCTTGGGTTTCTGTTACTTTTGACTTTAAATGGATTTCTTCTACTTTTAAGGAATTTGATTTATTGGAAATATAGGATAAGAGTGATGTTGTATGTTGATCAATTATGTTTAAAATTCTAAATGATTCTTTTAGTGAGATTATTGAATTAGTGTTTTGTGAATTAGACATTTAATATTTCCTTCTTTCAATTTGTGTTTTCTTCTTTGTTATTCCTTTTCATAGGGAATCAATTTGTATGTCTTAGAATCGTTACTAGCACTACAGTCATGTGGGGCTAGTAATTCCTTTATTTGTTTGAGTTCATTTAGAATTTCGGTTAGTATTACATCCATTTATTAAATCACCTCTACCATTTATTAAATCACCTCTAATAGTTAAAATATGAAGGTGAATCTACCCCTATAAACTCACCTTATTTGTAATTTGGCATACTCTAATTTCATCAGTCTCATTGCAGTATGCCATTTGTCTCTATCACTAAGTTTAAATAAACTGTGATTAACGCCATAGAGAACAAACAATGAGTGATGAGGGGAATCTAATAATTTGTGCATCTAAAAACCTCATACTCTTTCAGAGCAATGCCTGTCTTCCAAGGTCTTACTAACTTATGCACATGATTTTAGGGAAGGTTCGTAATTGCACTCACGTTGACCTAATTTTATTAAACCCTAAAATAAGTTTTTATTGTTGCTGTTTGGCTTATGCAATTTCCAAAAAATCATCACCACAACAATTTATAGAGGGAAGTGTTTGGCAAACCGCCTCATCTAATTATAAGAAGAATATTTTTATGTATTCTCCTCCGCTAATGGAATATTTGGATTCAGGCACTACCCACGCCTTCCAGCGGTAGTTTATCTAATTATAAGCATATAAAAATCTTTAGCGTCTTAGTAATATTAATTATAATTATATTAAAAATTAATATTAAAATTTCGCCTAGCAAAAACTCTGCTTATTATGTTTTTTCTTATAAAATTTAAGGTGCTACTAGGTACATAAATATAAACTAAACCACAATAGTAGGGCGACACTCAGTTTATTTCTAAACTCTATATCCTTATTGATATAGTTCCTACATCTTTAACCTATCATATAAAACATATAATAAGACGTGAGATGCCCGTTCTCACCTTATTGTGGTTTAAAATAATACCTTTATTTGGCAGGTTTATTCTCCATCAGAATCTTCTATATCTTCTTCAGCATCCTCTTCAATTACATCTTCGACTTCCTCTTCTGTAAAAGAAAATTTAACATATTTTCCTGAGAAATTTTTAAGTAACTCAATTAGATTTTTAACACCTTCATCTGGGATCGCTATTACTGCTACAGAATCTACAATTGTTAATTCGCCTTCAGATGCAAGTTTATGTGTAATCTTTTTTGTTTCAGTCAGTTTTGATTTTGCCATTGTTTTGTTTGCCACCTTTTTATTTATTTTATATTATTTAAATAATAGGGAGATTTTTCACTCCCTATCTAAACAAAAAGTCATAATTATTGACACTAGCGTATCTGCTCAAATTAGGCAGTACGGAATAATATTGTTGTTTATTACGCTTTAACTTTATCTTCAAAAGCCTTAGATGGATCGAAATATGGTTTAAAGGAGTCTTCTGTCTTCCATGGTTTTTCTACGCCTTGAAGTTTAGATACCCCTTCACGACCTTTTGTTTCTTTCTTCTCAAATTTTCCAAAACCAACTACTTTTACAGTTTCTCCAATGGCTACAGTTTCCATGATAATATCAAATAGATTCGTAACATGTTTCTCAGCTTCCTTTTTTGTGATCTCCGATTTAATACTTAATTCTGCTACCAGTTGTTGCTTGTTCATTTATTTTAATCCCCTTTTATTCTTTAATAGTATCTGCGTACTTTTAGTACCAGACCCGTGTTTTTATTTATTTATTATACTTATTAATTCTTTTTCAAGAATTTCCTCAATATTATCAAAATCCCAATACCATATCTCTAAAAAATTATATCCATTGGATAACGCATATTCTTTTTTGCGTTTATCATGTTCAACTTGTTTTTCGAAATCCTCTATTGTTTTATGGAATCCTTTACAAAAACTCTCATGTTGCAAACCTTGATATTCGATTAACAAGTTATATTTATTTGGTACATAAAAATCATAAGATAATAATCCTCCACCTAATCCAACTAATCCATCAAACTCCTTTTGTCTCTCATAAATTATGTATTTATTATCAAATACTTTTTTACATTCTTTTTCTCCTTTAGATTCACTACAAACAGGACAACCTTTACCATTTTGTCTATTTGATATTTTTGCTTGCCATATATGTTTAGAATTTTCACTGCATTCCCACCACGCATCTTGACTACTACACTTTGTCACATTATGCGGAGTTAAATCACCATTTAAAACAGTATGCCACTCAGAAGCTAATTGAGGATTGTTTGTTGCTAAACAATTAGATAACCCAACTTGTTTACCATGACACATTCCACAACCATGACCTTGGGAAATATCTGACCAACTTGATTCAAATATTTCTCTACACTCTTCTTTTAAACATTGCCATTGAAGTTTTTTAAAAGCTCCTTCGTAAATATCACCAACTAATTCAAATGGTTTGTCATTTAATGTACACCATAACTTAATGTTATATACTGTAAAAGAATTTATAATATGAAATATTGATATATTTTCTTTAGATTTCAAGTAACTATAATATGTCATACTATAATAATAACCATGTATACATTTTAAAGTCAATTTTATTTTTTGTAGTTTTGTGTGTTTAATTTGCTCTTCAAATTCCTCTTTGTTTGTTATTAAAGTATGTATTTTTATACTCTCAATATTGCGTTTAATATCCTCATAAGTTTTTTTATTTTTACTCATCTATCCTCCTTCATTTTATAAATAGAGAGGAGGTTAATTTCCTCTCTAACTACAAGGAGAAAAACTTTTATCCACTAGCGTATCTACTCAAATTAGGTAGTACGGAAAATAACATAAGTATTATTTATTACATCTTATCAGATATGTCTGCCATTCTACTTCTCCAAACATTTGGAAGATGAACACAACCAAACATATCCTCATTTTTAAAAACATCTATTGCTCTAAGTAAGCCATTATTTTTACCTACGTATTCAACTTTATCTACTTGCTGATAAGGATCTCCCTCAATTATGATTTTCGCATCCTTACTACATCTTGATAAAGCAAGTTTCATTAAATCAGGTGTAGTATTCTGTGCTTCAGTTATATATAGAATTTGATTATCAGTAATTTCCATTCCACGACTATCTGCCATAGGTATTAATCTAATTTTATCTTGTGTAATTAGATTATCTACAATGCTTTTATCACCAAATTTAGTAATGAGCATATTACCTATGAAATTTTGAAGTCCCTTCTCGATGGAATTGCCACTATAAAATCCCATATCAACTGCGCCACGTACTTTTGTTGGGTTATACATTACTACACAAGTGTCATATTTTTGATATTGTAATGCCCACATAATATACATTAAACTACAAAGACTTTTTCCACTTCCTGGTTTTCCTGTAATAGCAGTAAATTGATTATTATGCAAACTATCAATACATAGTTCTTGATATATATCTTTTGGTTTTAGATTTCCAAACATCATGCTCTTGAAATCTTTTTTTACAATTCCTTTAAATCCTTGTTGTGTCCATCTTTGCTTGTCTACAATTGAATCATTAACTTTAAGAAGTAAATATTCATTGATATTTAGATTCCATAGATTTGCTTTGGTTTCTGATTCATACCAGTTAGCTAATTCATATTCTGACATTTCTAATATTTTATATCCAGTATATTTTTCATCACTAGAATAAGTGGATTCAAACTTCTCACAAACTATCCCAATAGACTCACAAGTAAATCTAAACAGAATATCATTACTCAACGCAATTATTTCACTATCTTTACTATGCAATTCTCTAATATTTGAGATTATCCGATTATCAATAATATCCTTATCAAAACATTCAGGCATATCATATTTATTTTCACTAACAAAATAAACTATTTTATCTCTGTTTGCTTCGATATCTCTACATGCTCGTCTTGAAAGATATTTCTTTTCTTCATTTTGACTATGTTTATTTCGCTCTAATTCACGGAGAACATAACCAACTATATAAACCTTATCAAATTGTTCGAATATTTCTTTTGAATATTGCATCAGGCAATTGGTGTCACTAGAACACTTTTTCTGCAATATTAATTACCACCATTCATTATTTATTTTATTACTTAGTATCATAAGACACGTTCACTATTACTAGTGCTACCACTATCCATACTACCTATAAACAAATATCTCTGATTTTCTTTTATATCATCAATAGTCTGTTTATTTTTATCATTTTGCTTTAATCTGAGTAGATAATTATAGTATGGATCAGTAATGTAGCGTTGTTTACGTCTACCACTACTAAATTTTCCTATTACTACTAGATTGTCTCCATAGTTTCCATGTACTTGTCGCAAGATGTTGCGAATTATTAAGTATGTCATATCATTTTTTGAGATTCTTTCCAATGTTTGTTGTTTGATGCTCCTTTTAGTTTGGAGTTTTTGTTGTTAATGAGACATTTTATATATAAACTGCAATCGACCAATACAGTTTAATAGCAATTTTAGTAGGGAGAGTAGACTTAAATTGTCGGCATCTGCCTATCTACTCTTTCCCTCTATTTAGTTCAGAATACGCTGTGGTCTAGTATAAGCCTCGTTTAGAGGAATTTAATTCATTATACTAACAGCATATTTGTCTCATTACTTTCGTCCGACCAAAGACTACTCATATTCGACGTTGATCTAGTTGAGATTTGCATTATCTATAACCCTTTAGTGCATCTTTCAGCGAAACTTCGATAATACATGCCAAATTATCTTCAAATCCTATTGGCAAAACTCGATAGATAATTTTAAGCAAAGTTTTCTACTAACATAACCAATTGTGTATGATTCGTTAATAAGGAAAGGAGGGAATTGTTTTTTTGGTTATTTTTTTAATAACTTAATGCTATTTGATTTTTCTTTTTGTTTTAGCGTCATCGACCAAACGCTTATGTAGTATATTTGTTTATATACCATATACAGCAATTTAACTGTTTTCTGAAACCCTTGCTACAGTAGGGTTTCAAGAGTGTCTTATTTTATATTTCCACCAAAACCTTGATATAACTCCTTATTTGTAACCTTCTGATATTTGTTTCCAAAAATATTATAATCATAATTTTCTTTAATTTTAATTAAAAATTCATCATCGTTACATTCATTTTTATTTTGAAAACACTTTAATACTTCAATTTTTTTTGTGACAAATAATAAATTTAAGGTTAAGATACTATATTTTTTAAATCCTAAACTATCATTATCTGACGTTCCAAAACATTGCCTTAAAACAAATAATATTGTAGAAATATTTGGTTCAAGTTTTTTTAATTTTTTTATTGCATCTTGTTTAGTTTTCCTTTCAACTGTTTTTTTTGCTTTTTCATTCAATGTACATGTTTTTAATTTTAATCCATTTATCTTTTTACCACATTTTGATATTACATTGTAAATAGCATCAACGCTATTAACTGAGAACTTACCATCTAATTCTTTTGGTTGGATTAATAAATCTATGAATTCTATATTTTTATCTCCTTTTAATCTTTTCCCTCCTTCAAATATTAAAATGTCTTGTAATATATCTAAAGGAGTATTAAATTTTTCGAATATTCTATACTCATTAAAATCAGAAATCATACTAAAAAAACTAGGAACTACCATTTTCTTAACAGAATTACCAAATTTATTATCTCCTTCTGCATACCTTATATATGGTATTTGTCTTATTTTATTTAATTCCTTACTCATACTTATATTATCAAAAACTTTTTTGCTTTTATCAATTTCAATTTGACTCATACTAGATAATCTACTACTGGCTTGATAAAGTTCATCAATAGTTTCTTTTGATTCTCCTTTTGAAATTGCATCATTAAGATAAGAATTATCTATTTGACTCATATTTACAATTTTACCTATGTAATTTTCACTTAGAATAACATCTAATTTTTGTATTTCTATCATATTATTTTTTCTTGGTTTCGAACTCCCTTCAATTCTATTTATAGGAGTAGCAAAATTTTCTTCACAATATTTTGCTTTATCTGATAAAATATTTGTCGAAATAAGTAATAATGTGTCGGAATCAGTGTCACAACCCTGTAGTCTATCTGGAGCATCATTATCAAAGAAATTTATTGCACATATATTATCAGTGAAATTAAACCATTCGTCATATTTATTATGATATTTATTTTTTGTATACATGACATTTCCGGCATTGATGTGCGGATTACGTGTTGCACAAAATTCTTGTCCATCATCATAATATTTACAATAAACTTCTCTTCCTTTCATTATAGATTTGTTTTTGTATTCACCAATTGTAGCCAATAGCATCTCATAAGGGTTAGATATTAAAGTTACATATTTTGTATCTTTAATTCTTATCTTACCTTGTTTTAAATGTTCTATATAATTAATAATTAATTTAGTCTTCATCATTTTAAATTTTGTAGTGTATTGTATATCTGAATTAACCATCAATAAAGCATTTATTAAATCTATGTTTTCATAAGAAGCCATATCTTCTTCACTATCTAATGATTTTTTAAACTTTAAATCTAATTCTGCATCAGAACATAAATAATTTCTAAATACAGCATCATCATTTTTCAAAAGCATAACATATTCTCTTTCTAACTTAGTTATTTCCATTAATTCTTCATAATTTAAATTAGGAATACTATTTAAAAGTTGATACGTTGTTCTATTGTAATTACCATAATTTCCTATTTTATCGTATTTTACTACACCAAATATGTTATCAATATTATCTTGCCAGTGTTTATAACACTTTTTGTTATATTTAAATTTTTCTTCTTTATTTAATTTATTAAATTCATCTAATGATTCTGATTTAGTGAATTTGTAAGAGAACTTAAGAAATTTTAATGAATTGGGGGTGGTTACTAATTTTATTTTATCTGCTTGATATATATTCCCGAACATATCTTTCAAAGTTATAATTTCCCTATCTTTAAACCATTCTTGAAGTTTTGTATTGAAAGCACAACATTTAAACATATCACTTCTTAGTAACATAAAACCTTTATCTTCTTTTTCATAAGTTTTAAACACAGACTCATCTAATAACCCCTGACCATCAGTTAAGCAATTTTTAAGTTTGATTACTTCGTTTTTAGTGGTTATATTCTTATTTTCTTCTCTTGTTACACTTGCCAAACTTTCAAATTCCAATCCATAAATGTCATTGATTAATAATATTTCTGTCTTTGGATCTAATTCAATAATAGATTCCAGTCCTGAAGAAATTAATGATTCATAAGCTAATAAAGATGTTAAATCCAGTTCCTCATCTAGTTCAAATTTTAATCCTAATCTACTTCTTTTTAATAATTTATCTTTCATTTTATCTTGAATAAATAAAGCGTACCCATTTTTAGCTTTTCCAGAACCTCTTTTATAAAAAATATATTTTACTCCATCAACAACAAATCCATTGGTATATAAATATTTTCTAATTTTTTTCCTATTAGCAATGGTTATTCTCTTTCCTTTTTTAATTTCTCCTTCCTTATCTTGCCACTCTTTTTCAGTATCCCAAAATGTATAATTTTTATCAAATGTTACATTAATTATTTTTTTAGTATATTGTTTTCTATTCACAATATAAAAAGTATCTTTAAACATTTTGTCCATTCTAATTGTTTCTAAACTATAGGGGTTAGTGGCAGAGAATAGTTTTGCTAAATCTCTGCCTTTACATGTAATTTTCTTATTATCTAATGTATCTTTGTATATGTAACAAGCTTCTAGATTCATGATATAGCTTGATTCTTTTTTCAAGTATTTATTCCTCCTCTATCATTTATTTATTATTTTTAACATATTCATCATGATACATCCATTTAAGTGGTTCATTTGTGACAGGGTGTTTACCTGAATATTTTGTTTTACCATTTATACATCCAATAATTCCAGAACTATTTTTCAAGTTAGCCCATTTAGTAGCCTCTTTTAATGAATTAAATATCTGTTGATTATTTAAACAAACCATTTTTCTTGTATAAATATTATTATCTTTAATTATATCAATTTCTTCCATAGACAATAGCTCCTTTGGATTAATTAAATAATCCTCATAAAATTGCCATTGTAAATATGTATTGTTTAATATTTCGTCATTACATATAACCTTACCACTACAAAATAAACTAATAGTAGATTCACTAGTTTTATAATTTCTGGATGCTTCACACATAGAATGGTATATGTTTTTATCATTTAAACAAATCACTTTTATAGACCTAATATCTCTATTATTTGTTTTTGGGTCATAGTCACACCATCCTAATTTAGCACCTTGTTTTAAATATGATCTCACGGATGCTTTGTGAATTTTATAAATATTTGCAATATCTATCAATGTATTTGATGTATTATTCCATAAATTACATACTTCTTTTACATAATTACTTGATGCAAATTCTGCACATTTATTCCAATCAATACTTGATAAATCAAATAGATTAATCAATTCACTATTTATAATACTATTTTTAATAAATTCTAAATTTGATTCCCTACAATCAAGACCTATGTAATATATAATTCCGTTATTCATGGCTAAAGTTTCTTTTTCTTTATCATTTTCTGATTCATCTCTTGAACCATGTAATTTACTTCTTATGTTATTAAAACCATTGTCATAATGTTGTTTACCGTGTGTTTCTATAATGTAATTCGAGAATGGTATATAAAAATCATATCTTTTATCTTTTGCCCATTCAAATATTTTTTCTCTTTCGAATAATATTTGTATTTGTTTTAATAATTCGCTCACAAACTTTTCTGGAAAAGATACTCCATCACCACAAACTATACAAGAAAACCCATCACTTGTAATATCATTTATTGTTGCCTTTCTTTCACTTCCACAGTGTGGACATTTAAAATATTTTTTCTTATTACACCCATGACTTATTTCATAACCTTCGTCAGGATTTTTTAAAAACTTTGCAATATATGGATGTGTAGTCCATATATCATTCCTTCCTTTTAAAACTTTTTTGCCTGCACAAAAATTACAACCTACTTTATTATTAATTAAATTACTTTCAGAAACAATATCTTCATTTCCGCAAATTTTACAAATATATTTATAAGCCTTACATTTCTTTTTGCCTATTTTTAGATGTTCTTTTATTTCTAATACACCGGAATTAACATCTTTTATTATTGTACCTATAGGATATAGATTATCGTGACTAACTTTATTTAGCAATACACCTATTTCGCATCTAGTAAACTGACCTGGAGCCATTTCCTTAATATTGTCTTTATATTTTATTGTTAATCGTTTATTTCTACTTTTTTCGTTTTCACTATCTTTATATCCTATAATTTCAATTTCATCTTCAATAGAATCATCATTTGTATTATAAATAAACTTAACTTTATATCCTACGCTATTCTTCCAGTCTATACAATTACTTTTATTTTCACATTTAGGTAAATTATCTAAAAATACTTTTTTATATATTATATTTATTCTAGCCAATATTATTTACTCCTCCTACTTCTTTAAACTCTTCCAAACCCTCTACCCATTCCAATGCACTAACCGCATTATTAAATATATCTTTACTCAATTCATTAAAACTTTTATTTTTATCAAGATAACTTTCGATATGTGTATTGCCATTTCTTTCTGTCCAACCAACATCATAATTATATCCTTTTGGCAAAGAAGGTAACTCTATAAAATCTTCAAACATAATGTAACTTTGTATTGAATCCTTGGTATAGTGAGAACTACAGCAGTACCTTGTCCTATATCCTTTTCTATTCAACTCTGCAATTACAGGTACAAATAATTCATCAACTTCTACTACATCTCCATAGCACTCTTTAACCTTACACATATTGTTCTTTATTGTTTTCTGATTGTAAATCTTATAGCAATTCAAACATAAAAGCATTAATTATTCCTCCTATTTATTATTTCCAACCAACGTATTATATCGCCATTTAGCAACGTTGGTTGGTTTTCTAAAACACGTTAAAACTCACCTTCTATTGTAATTGTTTATGTAATATCCCTACACTCTACAACATCAATCCTATGATAATCCTTACAATCTGAACAATAAATTAGATCATCTTTTTTTCCAATAAAAATATCTTCAACTCTAATCAATTCTTCTTTACATATCGTGCAATTTTCAGAAATATAATCTAAATCATCCTCTACCTCCTTATGAAATACTTTTTGCTTTGTCATTACTCATTAATTCCTCCGCAATTTCAAAGCTAGTATAATCTTCAATCACTAATTCACAAAAATTATCTACATTCTTAAATAACCAATTCTCTAATTGCATAGAGCCGATACAATATCCTTCAACTTTATGTGATTTATCTCTACACATATGTAAATTACCCATACCATTGAATTCAACATTATTTGCTCTACCTAAAACTCTTACTAATTTATTATTAATATTTCTTCCGTTGAAAATATTATCTAAAATATTGGTTAAGGATGTTCCAGAATTATCAGAAGAAGATGTGATAATATAATTAATTCTATTATTTATTGATGGAATGTCTGAGATAGTAAGTTTACCTTGGAAATGATATTTTCTCATTTTATTTACCTCTTTCTATTTCATTATATTTTTATTTGTACCATATGTAGTTTTTATATTTTTAACTTGTAGTCAATATACTGATTTTAGGTGTTATTTGTAATAATTACAATAAAGTCTCTAAACCCTACTGTCACAAGGGATACAGGGATTATCTTACCTCAATTATGTGACTTAAAATCAGGTCTATTCGCCTCGCAAAATTGACATAGGTAAGATTGTGTCAAATAGATTTTTTAGACGCTTAGAAGGCAATAATCTTTAATTTTATAATTACATTATATATTATTTTTTGATTATAAAGATTCTTCTTTTAACTTTTGTTTCTCTTTTTCTTTCTTTTGTCGAAGTTTCAATTCCTTAAGTTGTTCATTTTTCCCTTTAATCTGAAAGCGCAGGATTTTATGTACTTTATGAATATCAATTTCATTAAACCTTAGTACCGCCTCAGTACAAGTGTCGCTACTAATATATTCCCATACTTTAATATTTTCTTCTTCACACTTTGACATAAAAGATTTGGAACTTGATCCAGTTGGAAAATATATTGAGAGAGTGGATGAATCGTGGCGATAAATTTCTGTATTGTAGTGGCCTTTCAGATAATTGTCATCTTTGTTTTTAGATTTTGTATTGTCTGTATTTAAGGTATGATAAATGAAATATGTGCCTGTGTATTTATAAATTTCTTTTTCACCTCCTTTGTATCAATATATAACTATTATAAATTTTTATAAAACTCACTTTCATGCTCAATAAATCCATTATTACTATCCAAAATATTAACTCCCTGCTTATATCCATATTTCAATATAATATCTTTACCTATATTCCATGCGATATTTGTACTCTCTTCTCCCATTCCATCGTCATGAATAAGAAATCTTAATCGATTATCCTCTGGAATTAAATGAATTTCTGTAAAATATTTTTGCATTCTCAGACCATTGCTACTACAATCCCATAATTCATATCCTTTACTTTTAAACACTTTTATTAGTTCTTTTACTTCTGGAAGAGTTTCTAGATTTTTGTAATTTTTATAAAACATTTTTATTTACCTCTTTATATTATTTTAATATTTATAAAACTCAATATGTATTATAACTATACATTAACTTCTTATTATCACATTCTTCACAAACTAAATGAACCCAATGTTCTGTGTAACTATCATCATACCACATATTAAATTTCTCGGTATGATTTATAGAAGTATTATTACTATGACAATTTTTACACTCAATATGAAAACCTACATCCATTAATCTCACCTCCTTTTCCACTTAATTATTATAACATTATTTTCACAACATGTCAAATAATTATTTATTACTTTACATTATTAATTTTATGTTATTAATTTACCTTCCTTCTCTAAGTAACTTATCCAAATACTCAATAGTATCAAATAAATCCTCTAATATATTTCCCTTCTCTGTATTAACCGAAATATAACCATATTTATCACATATATCAGAGAATTCACAGTATGTTGGATCATTTTCTTTACATTCCATGCATTTATTAGGGTTTTCTTCATCTTCTAGGTCTTGGGATAATATTAGTTGTTTGAGTTTTGTTAGTTGATTAACGGTTAGTATGCTCACTTGTTTCACCTCCTTTCTATTATTATATTTTATTTATTGGATTTTTGGGCAAGGGGTAGGTTGGTGGTTTTTATGTTGGTTGAATATGTAAAATATACCGCCACTTGCCTATGTGATAATTATAGCATGGATTGATTTCTGTGTCAAGTATTAATTTTATTTTTGTGTTTAAGTATTATGTAGTTAATAATGTTGCTTCATAATCTTCCTTATACATCCATTTGAATCCTCCTGCCGTTTTATCATTATTATGTTTCCAACAACAATAACTAATATTATTAATATTCAATTCTCTTTCTGTTTCAGCAATACCATTCCATTCTTTTATGAATTCATTATCTTTGGATAGTTGGATTATCTTTCTTTTGTTTTTATTATAATCACAAAGTTCTAACTCTACACCTCTATTAAGATACGAAACAACTGTAGTATTAGATAACCCCATTACTTTAGCAATCTTTGGACTGCTTTTTATGCCACTATTCCAATGATCACAAGCAGTTTTAATTGAAACTTTATCAATATATTCCTCGCATTTACCCCAATCTATAATAGATAAATCAAACAAATCATTTAATTTACTATTCATAATATTTTCTTTTATGTAATTTAAATTACTTTTCAAACAATCAATTCTTATTACTTCTATCCCATGTTCATTAGAAAAACAATCTCTTATTTCATCTTTTTCTTTTGTTTCTTCTGCTGACATATTATTCAATGTATTATAATTCCCATGTCCAAGACGACCATCCATTTCTAAATCATATTTTACATTGTTAAATTCAAAATAAAAATCAAATCTATAATCATGAAAATTGTATTCAGGTATAAAATCAACCCCTAACTGCTCTAATAAACTAAATCCAACCTTGTTGCCAAAAGATATCTTATCTCCGCATCTTGGACAACTAAATCCAAAAACAATTAAATTATGAGGAACATAAGACTTTTCATATCCACAATCTGGGCAAACATATATTTTATACTTATCACTTCCTTGAGTCATTTCATAACCTTCTTGTGGATTTTTAAGTAGTTTTGCTATATTGGGATGGGTTGCCCATAAGTCGTTATATCCAATTAAAATCTTTTTTGAAGGAACACAGCATACATTACAACCCTTACCATTATTTAAATCATTTTCACGTAGTTTGTCTTCGTTTCCACATTTTAAACATTTATATGTATAACCTTTTACATTATTTGTCGTATTAGATATTTTAATATGTTCTAATATCTGTATATCACTAAATTTTAGATTAATTATATCACCAATATTATGTCTATAATCTGTTACAACCTTACTTAGCAAATTTCCTATTGCACATGTTGAAAACGCATATGCATTTATATGTACAATTCTATCATTGTATTTAACCTCTAAATAATTCTGACCTGATTTTTTATATTGATTAATTATTTCTGCCTCTCCCTCAATATCATCATATATAAACTTAACACTATATCCAATACTTTTATTCCAATCTATACATTCTTTATTTATGTTAGCACCAAAACCCATTTTCTTTGGCAATTCTTCTAAAAATACTTTTTTCATTAATTCTATTCCTCCTCTTTATTATTTAAATCAATATCATTTATTACATTATGTAATTCGTGTCCTATGTCTTTATATCTCATTAGCAAATATCTTTTAATACTATCGCTGAGTTCTATTTGGTCCTTACAACGACTTATTGCAACATATATGATAAAAATTTCCTCTGATATATCTTTTTTAGCTTTCTTTTTATCATTATCATTAAAATCCTCTTCTTTTTTAAGATATTTATTTCTATAAGTAACTTCTAAATCTAGATGATCATTACTAATATAAACAGGAATGTCTATAGTAAGACCTTTCGCCTTGTGACATGTCGAAAATATAATATCCGCTTTACTCTTATCTGTTACAGTATTATTTTTTATTCCATCTACAATATCAATAATTCTACTTCCATATTTATCTACCATTCTTATTAAAGATAATATCTCGATATCCTCAATTTCCTCTGAATATTTTTTCATGGCCTCAAAATTATCAAATTTAGCAAATAATTTATTTTTGGTAGGATGCCCTTGACTAAAATAGTAACATTGTTTCAATGACTCGAAGGAATAAGATGAAAAACCTCCAACAAAGAAAAGTTTCTTATTTTTATCTTCATATAAAGCATCAGCTATTTCTGCAAATATGTATGCATTGGTTCTACACAAACAAGCATATGGTTTAGATTTATCTATATGATCCACAATTGTTTGTTTAGTATTAAATCCTTTCATCTTAATATCATCACCAATGAAGTCTGAGATGATAAGATTTTCTATATGAGCAATGTTGTTAGATACTCTAAATGATGTTGTGAGTTTGTATTCTTTTGCATCAAACATAGGCATGATATTCACAGCATTTTTCCAACCATAAATTTTTTGATAAGGGTCTCCAACCACACAGATGCCCTTTACATTAGAATTTTTAAGTATATCAAACATCATAATTGACGAATCTTGACACTCATCAAGAAGAATAATGTCGTATTTACTCGATAAATCAGTTTTACTAAGATGGAACATCTTCAAATAATCATCGTGTGAAATTTTGATACTGTTTTTATATTTCTTTTTTAATTCCCATAATCTAGTACAACAAGATAATATCCTATCTCTCATCTTATCTTCTTTAAATATCTCTAATTCTTCAAATTCTTGAGCAGACGATAAAACATAGGCAGTCATCATAGCATTAATTTTAACTGCTAATTCCATTTCCCTATCCCAATTTAGATTTAAATCTTTTATAATATCAACTACTCCATAATTAAAGGTTAATTTATCTTTATAGAATTTTCCACAGTAAAAATAAGCTAGTGAATGTATTGTACGAATTTCTGTTCCTTTCTGTGATTTAAATAATTCTTGACTCTCTATTTGCATAGATTTATTATACACTAAATATAATATCTTTTTAAATGGTCTACTTTTGGCATAGTAATACAAAGTCGTTGATTTACTTGAACCCGTTAACGCACTAACCTTAACCCTATCCTCTGTACTAAAGATAATATCCTTCTGTTCCTTCGTCAACCAATATCCATCTTCTGACATATAATCAGACATTTCTACTTCTACATCATCAAATTGTTTATTATAAAATTCTGTAGATAATACATTTGATTCTGATTGTTGGAATATTGTTTTATCTTCTTTTATTATGAGTTTCATTTTTGCTTCGCAATTACTTACATTGGATTCAGTATCTTTAGCATGAGAGTAAAATTGTTTTTGCGCACCAAAGTTTCTAATTAAAATTTCATGGCAAACAGGACATGTATAAATATTATTAGATGTTGACTCTATGATATCTACAAGTTTATTATTTTGGTCATACGCTTTTTTCATTTATTTTATTTCTCCTTCAAATTCATTTTCCATATTATTTATCATAATTATATTCATTGGTTTATCAATCTCATATACATTACACTTAAACAATTCCTTAATGTTTTTATTAAACATATTTTTAAAATCCGCACCACTCTTTTCACAATGTAACTCTGTAATCTCATCAGTAGTAAGAACACTCTTATGTATCATAGTAAGTCCTTTATTTGCATTACTCTTATCTTTAGCAACCATTGATACACTATAGCAATCATCAAATCTCCAAGACTTAGGTTTAAGTATCATTGCAAACATTCCATCTTTTGTTTCTACAGCCAAAGTAATATCTTCGTCAGATTTCATAATTTTAACAAACTCTGATACCTTTTTTACTTCATTAAATTTAGTATAATATAGCATATTATTCATCCTCATTTCTTTCATTCAATTCATTCTCAATCATTTGCAAAACATCTAAAGGTATCTGTGATCTATTTAAATCTTCTATCTCTTGTAATGCTTTTTGTTCTTCAATTGTAATTTGTGGTTGATATTCTAATTCTTTCTTTTTCAACAATAATGCTTCAAGTTCCTCTATGCTAAAATCATCAATTGATTTTTCAATACTATTTATTTTTGCTTGGACACTCCTTCTCTCGTTTGATTTGATCTTATTTGTGTATATTAATCCTTTTGTAGCAACTTCTTCTTTTACTAATCTATTAAAATTTGCTTTATCGTCAAATTTACCTATGTATGTAACACAATATTTATTATTTTTTGTTAAGTAGTTATTATTGTATCTGATTAATTCTAATTCATCTTGGAGAATATTATTATATTTCCTAATTGATCTTGAATCGGTGACTAACCCCTTTAGTTTAGTTTGTGATAAATATCCAAAATTATATTTATTACTAGATACTCTTCTACACGCTATAAAATATCTAATCAAATTAAATTTACCAACGTTCAATGATTCTAAATGACTAAATATTTTATTTATGTCTTTGTCATGAACAATAAAATAACCACTATCTGGAATGTCAGGAAACTCTGCATAAAATATATAATCTTTATTCAATTTACTTACGTTAATTTCATTACAATGTATATCATATAATTTTGTGATATATCCTTTCTCAACTAGTCCAGTTATTGCTTCTTTTATTGTTCCAATTATTTTTCTATTTCTTGATGTTTCTATTTTCATAAATTGTGCAATCATATCTATGGAGCATATTGTAGAAGATTTACTTATTATATAATTTCTCAATAATAAAACTAATACTGTGATTTCTTCATTCGAAATATTTGGATTGTCATATATATTATTTTGTAATTTAACAAAACTTTCACTTATTATTAGTTTTTTATCTTGTTTTATTACTGTTTTCCTACCACTAATCACTTCTTCTATAGTATTTTCAACATTATATCCATTATTTATAGAATCATATTCATCTATATATTTACCTTCTATACAAAGCAATTCCATAATTGTTTTTTCTTTAGTATCTAGAGGTTTAATTTCTTCTAATATTTCAAATACAAAATACTCTTCACCAAACTCATTCCAATCTTCTTGCAATTTATAACAATGATGAGAATTGGAATTCAATGACCTAATATGTTCTTTCCAACGATTATCTATGTCTAAACTTTCACCAATATAAACACTATAATTTTCTTTATTAGTTATTTTATATACTCCAACCAATTTATTTAATTTAATCATATTTACTTAACTCCTTCTCTTTCTTATTCTAAATTTTGTTTTATTTATTAACTCCCTTTTATATCTATATGCGTTTCAGCCATTTTACAAACATATAGATTTCTAACACCCAGACCCTAATGACCACTTTGGACGTTTTTATAGGCATACGATAGATTATAGTATCCACTAGTGTTACAGGGTTTAAAATGTTATAATATACCCCCATAATCTCATATATAGGTTTTCATGTATGCCTAAGAAATGAACAAAAGTGATCATTAGGGTGGCATTACGTATGCCTAAATTTTGAGCCTTTTTGTCATTTTTATAGGCATCTAATTAGATAGTTAATTCTACATTGTTATTAGAGATATAATTCTACAAAATCATTAAAGATTAAATTCTACAATTTTTAGGGTTAAAAATATGTTTTGCGAAATTCATATTTTAATTTATTTTTATCATATTATTTTCTCTTATGTATTCATATAGTTTTAGGTCTTCCTCCTTTAAACATTTTTCATATTGTTTTATTGTGTCCTCATAATAATACTTTATATAGAACATTTTCTTTCCTTCTATTTTGTCACTTTCATTTGAAAAAGCTAATTTTTCAAATCCTTTAGATTTTATATAATCAAAATCTTTTTGCTCATCTTTTGTAAAAATAGGATTTAGATAATAATAAATATATTCTGGTCTTTCATATAATTTTATTTCATATCTATTGTTTCCTCCTTTAAATTTTCTTTGATGGTCATCTTCATCAATATAAGTTATTGGTTTTGACTTATACATTTTAATTAGATTGTATTTTCCATTGGATAATTTCTTAGCAAATTTACTTATTGTATCATCATATAATCCTATGTATTTAGATATTTCTTCTCTATCTGGAAATGCATAATGAGTTCTATAATATAGAGGAATAACTTCGCCAGTTGAATAATTTACTTTCTCCCATGCAAGATAATAATTGTATTTAGTTAATATTACACAATAGATAGCCCATTCTGTAGGTGACAATGTTGTTATTATTTTATGCACAAATTCACTAGGAATAGGAGAATATCCATTTTTGTCAATATGATCAATTAATTTATTATTATATCCTATATAGAATTTAATTAACTCATTGTTATTTAGTGTAATAATATCTTTATCAATAATAATTACCTTATGAAATATTAGTTTGCCGATAGCATCTTTAATTTTATTAGGTTTTAAATTTGTTTCCTCTGCAATTGAATTTACTGTAGTAGAAACATATTCACTCTTTATTGCTATAGACATTAGATACCATAGAATGTACCATCCATCTATAGTATATTTATCTTTGATATGAGACTCATTTATAGATTGATATTGTAACTTAATAAATCTAGTATAGTCTATACCCCCCTTATATCAAATGTTTTATCAAAATATATGTATCTGGAATCAGTTGAGTTATAGAATTGAGACAAGTCCTTTAGAGATTCTACTTTATTCATATTTTACTTAATTCCTTCCTTATTATGTAGTCATTTATTTACTCCATTGATTTAGTATTGTATCTAGTTTATTATTTCTTAGAAACATCCAATAAGTTCTATTTGTTTTTGGATTTATTCCTTTTGCTATGTTTTCTATATTATTATCTCTAATGAAACGTAAAAGATTAATACTGTAGCAAAAGTAATATGGATTATTATTTGGATTATTATTTGGATTATTATTTGAATTATTATTTGGAGTATTCACATTCAAATTCATTTTTAAGTCCTCCAATTTATTTGATATTTATAATTTGATTTATTGGATAAAGGAACGAAAATATTAATTGTTCTTCACAAGTTCATCTCAATTAATATTTTATGCTATGCAGAATAATAATTTTATTTTTATACTTACTTATGTAAAACCAGTAGCAATAATATTAATTTGTATATGTAATAGAATTATCAATAAAATTCCTCCCTTCTTGATTAATTTCATATTTATCCCCACTTAATAATTATACCATACTGTATAAATCATGTCAACATATTTTTTATTTATATATTTGTAAAAATTAATTTATACTAATCTTTACGTTTCTTATTTTCATTTAATTTTCTAAGTAAGAATTCACTAATTGGAATTGTTATAAGCATAATTATTGCAAAGATTATTATTAGTATATAACCTGTAGTGTAGTATATTTCATTATTCATTTGGTTACTCCTTTCTAGATACTGATTATTTATTGACATCTTAAAATTATTAATTATTATTACAAGAAGACAATTACAAATGCCAAATTGTCTTCTTGTAATAAAGTATTTGTTCTTATGAGATATTTTTAAGATATTTTATATATGAAATTACTGGGCAAGGTAAATCAATTATTTCGCATTTATTATTTTTATTTAAAGGGCATTTATTTGCACAATAATTATGGAACTCTTCTTTTAATTTTATCAAAATAAATCACATCCCTGCATTTTAAAATCTTTAACCATTTGTTTTAAATCTTTTCTTGTTATCTCAAATGCTTTAGATAGATAAACAATCATAGCATAATGATACACTAATTAAATTTCTCCATTAATATCATTTTCCGTACACCAATCTAAAAATTCATCTTCTAATTTAGTTATACTGTCCTCTACATCTTCCTCAGACATTCCATTAATAATAGAATCTTCATATATATCTTCTTTGGTCTTATAACCATTAACTTTTAACCAAACACTAAAATCAGAATACTTTTCATTGTTAATTGTACGAACCATAATTCCATCAATATATTCTTCCATTTATGTATAACCTCTTTCTGTTAAGTATTGATTCTTGATTATATTATACACTTATTACTTTATTAATGCAATAAGTGTATAATATTTATTTATTTGATTAGAATAAACTACATCCATCCATCTTAAAATCTTTCATGTATTTATTCCACTGATTTTTATCAATTTCTAAAAATTCCATAAGATGTTTTTTGCAGAAATACTCTTCAATATTTCTACCTAGCAATTTTAAATTCATTGCTATATCGTCATTTTTGTTTACCTTTTTATCACATATTTTGCATTTATGATTGAAGTATTTTTCTACTATATCAATATTAACTCCCTTATGTTCTGCAAACTCATTAATAACTTCCAAAGTTGGTTCTGGTCTTAATAACCCTCCATTCCAACATAGGTGATATTCTTTTATTGTACAATTTAATTTATTTCATTTTTGATTGTCAATGAAGTCATTGTTTAATATATCATGCCATCTCTTATACATGTTAGGATACCAATATTTATCTAGTATCCAAGTTGTTTTAGTATAATTAGGGCAAGCTATAGCACATCCAACCCTAGAATAACCTTTTTTATATTTAGCATTAATATCAATTTGTTTCCATAATGTATATAACCATATTTGTTCTTCATTCCATTTGCGGATAGGAAGTATACCTTCCCATTTACGATTACCCCATTTTTCATTTTTCCATTCATCTGTATATCCAGAACGACTAGTTGATTCTTCATTTCTCATTCCCAAGAAGAATAAATACTTTATATCTTTTTCTAGATAATCCATAGTGGATTTTTCTTTCAGCAATGTACAACATGCTCTACTCAACCTTGTTGGGATAAATTGAATTCTTTTCCTCCATTGATAAAATCCTTCCTTTGGATTGATTATTTCTACATCATTCATTGTCTTAACAAATTTATATGTATCAGCAGAGTCCAATGAAGTATTATTAAATATTTTTCTAGAGTTTGTAACTTTATCAACCAAATAAGAGGTTACTTGACTATCCTTTCCTGTAGATGTTAGTGTAATTGGACTATAGTCCTCATACTTTTCAATACTACTTCTAATCAAATTAATACTCTCGCTTTCTAATTCCTCCAGTCTATCCTTGTTTCTCTCTATTGTTCCTTCCCAAGATTCAATTTCATAAGTTTCATTCTTATAATCTGTTACAGTAATATTTAATTCATTATCAATGTGAATTCTTAACACTTTATGGATTTTACCTTCAACATCATAACATTTAATAATTGATCTATCTAACCAATAAAATCCTTCAACTAAATTATACTTCTCAATATCTACACTTTTATCTTTTAAAAATCCCAAATACTCATTAAATACTAAATTCAATACATACACCTTATTTATTTACATTAAGCAAATAATAAGGAAAACATAACTAATTACCCAAACTGTGGCTTTTACATGTACTGCATACGCAATACACCACAATGCAAATGGTATATGTTTTTATGTCTCTCACACGACTTTATACGGCATCCTTACGCATCGGATTTGTAAGATTATTGATTGCTCTATTCTCAATGCCGATTCAACAACCAGTTGTAACTGGATCGTATGTATTGTATTTATGGGTGGATGTTTGTTCAATTTCCAATAGTTTAAATATCCAATAATATTTATCATTACGATATTCTATTGAATTTATTTTACTTGGATTGTGTTTATTATTTTTTATTTCTTGTGTAAATGCATCTGTGATGGCTATTCCTTGATTGAGATTATGAATAACATTTTTGCAATTATTATCATTAAACTTTGCTGTGTGGTTTTTTACTATTATGATTTTCATCTCCTTTCTAGGTAAATATTTTTGTACAGATTTATACCTGTGATAATTGTAGCATATTTATAAATGAATTACAAATATTATTTTAGTATTTTATTTTGAACTCTAAGATTACATAGAAAAATATTCTTACTAATTTTTAGATGGTCGTATGTATGATATAATTGATTCGGTGTTAGTTGTAAAGTATACGCCCTCTATAGTAGAAGGGATAATTAGAATGTAATATAATTGGTTATAATTAAGGGCCTGAAGGTTATTTATTGGATTAGATTGGTTAGTAATTTGTGATTAATTTTGGATGTATAATTGTGAATTTGGGTGTGATAATTTTGTTCGATAGGATTCATGAGAAATTGATTTATGATTTTAGAATTGGATATAAATTTATAGATCATAAGATAGGGATTTGGTTTATATTTATGCTAGAGAAATGTTGTGAGAGTAGGATTATATGGTATTTTGCATTGTTGAATTGTATTAAATTATGTGAGAATTTTATATGATTTTATGAGATTAATTTGTAAAATTATTTGACTTTTGGGAAGTTTTGTGATTTGGAAAATGGATTTATTGGGTTGGAAATTGTTGTGTTGATTATGTTTTTGCGATGTGAGAACGAAGGGGGAAATTGGAATTAGTTTACAAATTTTGTCTCGAAATCGATTTTTAAAATTTCGATGGAATTACAAGTACTCTGCACATAATGTCGAACCATGTCGAATAATAATTTGTAATCTATGCCCCCCACCTATGCTAAAGTTGGCATTGTTTTTGAAAGTGAATATTAGCACAGGTTTTTGCTATCAGCTTTACCTATGACAAACTGAAAATAGTATGGGCCGAATATGATGCGAACCCTACAACCCGCATGAATCAAGGGTTTTTACTATTTTCTGAATGTTACTAAAGATGCTTGTGTAACATTGGGGATAAAATGAGGGTAGAATTGTATGGGTCGGGATGTTTGGAGAGGTTAGAAGGGTCATTTTAGAGCAGTAAATTGAAAGGGAATGATAATGGAAAGAAGAGAATAGAAAACAGATAATATCCTGGTCTTACATCGGTTGCACTCGGTAATGATTTGTCGAATAGATTTGATCGGGAGAAAATGGGATAATCGTAATGCGCCAATGATGCTTATTATATACGTTTATGAGTATATACGTTTATACGTATAAAAATCGAGGGTTATAACATAGGCTAAATCGTTGAAGTGTTATAATATACATCATCAACAAACACCAACTGTACTAGTACAACAAAACAATAATAGCACACACTTATAAATATACAATCTGTATTAATACACATACAGATTAGTACAGAAACAAATAAATCTAACCTGTTATACTACAATTCATACTATACTAATACAGTCTAACAATATTTTAACCTGTACTAATACACTTATCTGTAAAGTAAAATTACTTGACTAAACCCAAATACCAAATCATCTTAAAATAATTCCAATCAATTCCAATGCCAAATACCCTAAAATCACGATACACCCGATACCGTGTATAAAAATTTTAGTCTAAAGCACAAAATAAAATTCTACATACTAATATAACCCTCAAATCATCAAACCGCTTAAAATCCCCTTTCTGTCGCTCTCGTACAATATTTTATTTCTTGCTTCTATGTCTCTTATCAACTCATATTTTACATTGGCATACATATTGCATAGCATACAGTAATACAACCAACTCTAGCAAATACAGCATAATAAGCATAATATACTGCAATCCGGTTAACTCTGCTTATATCTGCTATTACTATCCATTCTATTTATCCTTTGCTCTTATCTCACTATTTCCATTCCATTCGATCTATTGCTTCTATTTCACCATCCTATTTTTATCCTTAACATTATATCTCTATTAACTCCAAACGTCTTAAAACACCCTTCTAGGGCCTATAAACACAACATAATAACCTTATTAACCTTCATTCTGAATGTACTAAATTCAACCCTTTATAATAGGAAACAATAATTCAGAAAATCTAAAATAAACCTCCAAATACCTTAAAACCCTACTAGACATAACCCTCTATAAATGTTAAAATAAATAAACAAGTTGAATTAATAAAGGAGTTGCTTACATATGACTGCTACAGCTAACCTCTTAGGATACGCTGGCAAAGTAAATATCCTGGAAGAAACTACCACAGGTTACGAAATCGAACTACTCCAAGGAAACCTAAAAGGAAAAAGAACATTCATTTCCAAGAACTCCCAAAACGAAACATTGACAATTCCTAAACAAAAATTTACATCTAAAGTATCTTACACGGTTTATAAAGAACTTAATGAAGATACAAATACAGAGCAAGTGCAACAAAGATATCTTGACCTAACCATAACAGCACAAACCGAAGAATTAGCAGAAAAATTATGGGACGATTGCTACAATTACTTAGAAGAAAATGCAGGGTTTAAAATTAGTTGGATAGGATGTCCTGCAAAAGAGGAAGAACTAAATGGAAAATTTAGTTACTCAGACAGTATAGCAATATTTGACAAATCAGAATATGAGGAACTGAAAGATTTATACAAAGAATGGAAGAAGTTAAAGTAAGATGTAAAATCTTACCTTTTCTTTGTCTATTTTGCATATAACAGAATCATTATAACACCATAACAATTTACTTATAACAACCTACAATATTAAAATAATTATAATTGTTTGACATATGCTATAATATTTGATAATATAGAATTAATTATACAAATCTATAGAAAGGGGTGAACCAATATGAAATTAGATCAAGAAATACAATCGATCTACAATATAGTAGAATTAAATCTTAAGAAAGATCATAAATATATACACAGAGTAATATTAAAAGAAACGGTATTCGAATACATTAGAAATATTTTGGTAGAAATTCAAAATGATGATATTATCGTTTATGGTTTATCTAAAGAATATGAAAACGCATATAAGTATTTTGAAGAATCAATGAAGAAAGGAGATTAACAATAAGGAAAGATAAACCAACTTTTAAAGTAGAGATAAAATGGTAAGGGAAGGAGTAAGAACAAAATGAAAAAATTTAAAGTAAAATTTAATGGTTATATCATGATTAATGCAGAAAATGAACAAGACGCAGAAGATCAAATTTTTAATCAATTTAATTTACCAGATGGTATAGAACTAGAAGCGACAGAGGAAGAAGATTAAAATGAATAATAAAATCCATCAAATGAGGACTTAAACGCTCTCATTTTTCTTTCACCTGGAATTATACTCCAATCCTATCTAAACCTCTTAAACATCATCCTGTGACCTCTAATACTAAATCTATCAACCTTTATAAATCCTTTATACTATTACAAATCAATCCGCCTACAACATAAATATAAAATACACCATTGACATAACCTAAAATACTATGCTAAAATAAATCAATTACATAAATCATTCAAACCAAAAATAAATAAAAAGGAAGTGTATCCAAATGGCAAGAAACCTAAAACCTGCAAACCTGAAAAAATTATCCCAAATCAAAACCACAAACGGTTTCCGCATCGACCTAGCAAACTACATGTATAATCCATCATACGATCACGAATACCCAAACCTCCTGAAATTAACCCACAAAACCACAACAGAAAGATTCTATACCACTATTAAATATTTTAAACGCCATAATGGCACTGGTTATTATTCAACAGAAACCTACTCACACAAAATTAATCCTAGTAACTCCTGGAGCATTGCAAATAGTTTAAAAGAAACTGAACTTGAAGAATCTAACAGATTCAGCATGAAGCGATTAATAGAACTTGCAGAACAAATTAAACTAGAAAGCATTCCGGCAATTGCAGAAGCAGCACGTTGACATCAAAAATAAAATAAAATCACTAAGAGGCTCTAACGAGTCTCTTTTCTTAATCCTTCATCTAATCACATAAACCCTCTCACAACCAATCCTAGCGCATATCAAAGCAATATAAACTACATTCCGCTATAATCTCAAATCCTATAATACTAATAATTATCAACTCTAATCTTCCCGATCACTACAAAAAACAAACCATAAAATAATGTTTGACAACCATTTCTATAAATGCTATAATGAACTTCTAGGGATATTCAAATTTATTTCCTAGACAATATTTACAAAATAAATTGAAAGGAGTAAAAATATACATCAGTCTTATTATAATCTAATCCCAATACAAGTAACAAAAAATCAAATATAATTAAAAGGAGAGTTAATTATCAATGAATAACGCTAATTATTCAAAATCATATTCACCTGTTTTTGTTTGCAAATCACAACAATTATGTGGGTTCTTTATGCTCAAAGGGTTTAAACTACATAATATGGAGCAATCAAGGGATAATCCAAATTTAAATGTATTCATATTTTCTAATAGTCCTGAATTACAAAAAACTATAAAAGAATTTCACGATTGGAGGAATAATACTTTTAATGATGTCTACAAAATCAATATTGCAAACACTAAACCAACAAGCACACGAACAACTAATACCTTTAAGGAGTAAAATTATGAATAATAGTATATTTACTAAAATTGAAGAATTATTTAATGTCTTTATGTGTGAGGCAGCAATCGGAAAAACTCATACAATTATTGAAACACTAAAGGAACTATCAGCCACCACGAACTCATTAAACAATAAACCAATCAAAACTTTAATTGTAACAAAATTTATTGATGAGGGAAAACTAATTGCAAGTGAACTTAATAAATTTAAACCAAACATGGCTAAAGATGAGAATTCAGAAAATAAGGAAAGATATGAGAAAGACCTTAAAAAGTATGAAGTGCTCATTATTACTCATGCAATGTATAAAAAACTCTGTAAAGACCCTTATCATAAACGCAAATATTACATAGCAGAGCGTACAAATTTAATAATTGATGAAGAATTAAATATGGTTGAAATGGATTCTCTGGGAGATACAGACATAGACATATTAAGACGAACCCTAAGAGGTTTAAAATATATTGATGCTGAAGAAAATATGTATATCGATTTAGAAGTAGCATTCAATAGAATCATATCTGAATTAGTTGAAAAGAAGGATCAATGTCACGACAAAACATTAAGATATTTTGAATTTACTAGCACAAAGATAGAAAAAGCAATTGATATGTTAAAATTAATGGTTAATGAAACACCTTTTACAAATAATTATGAATTCCATTTAGGTTATAGTCAGAATATATTTACAAATAAACTTAAACTATTAGATAAACTTGAAATACTAAAGAAATACTTTAATAATCCTAAAGTATTAGTCAGTAATAAAACATTATATACTTTTGATGATGATTTAAAGTATTTCTTCCTTGACAATAATATACTTCTTGATGCATCAGCAAAATTCCACGAACTATACAAACTAGGAAATCAATTCAAACTTAATGAAGCAGAGCGCATTTTTCCGCATAATAATTGGACTATCCATATATCTAACACTAATAGCACCAAAACAGCAAAACATAATGATGATAATTTTTATAAAGATATTGTGGCATTAATTATCAAGGAATGCGCTGAAAAGGATAATATTTTAGTGTTAGGACTAGAAGAGGATATTGCACACATAAATAATAATTACAGTGAGAAACTTATACATCTAGAGAATATCAAATATAGTAATTTCCAAAATATGAGAGGAAAGAACGATTGGAAAGATTTTAATAAATGCTTTATTATTCACACGCCAGTAATGCCAGCACCCTATTACATATTCATGTATATGCTTTATACAGGAGAAGTGCCAACCGAAGAGGAATTTAAATTCCAGAAAATCAATAAAAACATGGGATTTAAATATAATGAAACATTGGAGAGTTTAAGGAAAACTGATATTATATCTAGTATATATCAAGGGATTAAAAGAATTAATAGGGGAACAGGGCATATAGAAGATAAAGCAGACGTTTATTTAATTAATGGTGATATTGAGATTGTAAATGTTATTATTCAACAACTAAAAGATATTAATGTTGTTAATTTTAAATTGCATGAGGAAAAAGTAAAGAAATATGATAGCAAGGAGAGAAAAGAAAATAGTTATTGTAATAAATTTATTGAATTACTTAAATTGTTAGATGTTAATAAGCAATATCCAGTTAATGATTTATTAGAACAAATAGAATATAAACCAACTAATTTTAGTAGACTATGGAAAGATGATATTGTCCAAAAAATAGTTAATGAGTTAAATATAGAATTAATAAAGATTAATCGAGTTAATCATATAATTAAGAAATAATTCTAATTCGTCATGAATAACTATATATATTAATATAGATATTGGTGACGAATTACGAACCCTTAATATAGTATAATTGACTAATCCAAATAATCAAATCAAAACTAACATTAGCTGACAGCGTCTTTTCAATTTTGAGACAAGCTCAAAATAGCATTTATCAACTTTATTAATTTTGATTAGATTTATTTAAATCCTAATATTATAATTCTCAATAAATACAGTGATCCGAGACCGTATGTCAGCATTTCGCTATTCGCTCAATGACTGAATTTATACTTCTAATAATCTTTTCTTTCTTCTTATTCCTTTGATATGTTTATAAATTCTAAAATAAATACTTTACAATAAATATAAATCAATGCTATAATATCAATATTACTAAATAAATATCAAAAGGAGGAAATACATAAATGCAAAAAGCATACTGGCCTAATGGAGTCAATCAAATCCTTTCTAAAGTCCTAAACGGTAAAAGAACTATTCAAGAAGCTTTCAACTATTTAGAGGAAAATTATACTGGAGAAGGAAGAAAAGCATTTAAACATGTAGCATTTGAAAATACTTCTGCTGATACCTTCAACGAATTAACCGTGTATAATCTCTTACACGATGCTATCAAATTGGGTCACGGTAAAGACTTAAACCTAGAATTGGTATTTAGATAAAATAAAAGAAAGAAGGCCACAAAATGAAAAAATTAATATCTATCTTAACCCTTTCCCTCACTCTCCTAACATCTTCAATCCTAACAACTTCAGCTTCACCCTCAATACAACCAAACTCCGATCACTCCTACACAATGATAGCACTAGCCACACAATCTACCTACAGTCCATTAGATTCAGCTTATCATACAATCCTACAAAATGAAAATGGCGAAGCCTTTATAATCCTTACTGCATCAAATGTAAAAGACAAATGGTTTGAATGCTCAGTGGATAGCAACAATACACCGGAAAATATTGCTGATGATAAAATAATTGACCTTGGATTGCTTCAGGATTAAATATAAAAATAATATTGCACTATCCATAAACCTATGATAAAATAAATCATAGGTTTTTTTATTATCTTATTATCTACTAATTCAATATCAATAAAGGAGGTCACACCCAATGACAAACCAATCTTTTATTAATGCATACAACAAAGGAAAATCCCTCCAAGGAACTGACATAAGCACCATTATATACAGCAATCTTGCACCAGATATTTACTTTTTTGATTTTACTCTAAATTTCTTTTTTGAGTGTGGTTATAAAGGTTATGATTTTCCTGAATATGTCAAAGGTTGGAGATATGGAGATATTCCAGAATCAGGACAAAGTTATAATTTTAGGGATCAGTTACCGGAGCATGGAGTATCCACAATGGAGATTTATGGTATTGAAAATAATGATGTTGATAAAGTATCTCTAATGTTTATTGCTACAAAAAATAGGCCAGTTGTAAAAATTGAAGGGTATCTAAATCCTTATAAATTTGGTAGTGATGGCGAATATTTGTTAGTTGGTGCTAAAGAGGCTGAATAAGTCTCTTTTTCTTTGTCTCAATGCCTTAAATCTCTTGTTTTATCGGTAGCAGAACTATAAAATAATTTTCTAAAACCTATATACAAATCTATAATTTTCATGATAAAATGGAACGAACGCAATTTTTAAAATTATTATTGAATATAGAAATAATTATATTGTACTTTATTAATTTGTATGGTATTATTAATCATGATCAATTTTAAGGAGGATACATATGACACTATTAGAGCGGATCGATAAAAAACAATTAGACATCCAGAAAAGAAAAAACTTAATCACTAAGCAAGAGAAGAAAATTGAAACTATTACCGACGAATGGGATCTTAAATGGGCAAAAGATGACTTAAAAACAAGTCAGTCTAAACTCAAAGACTTAGAGATCCAATTAGAAAATCTTTCCAAACAACAGGAGAAAGAGCAGAAGAAAAACGAAGTTGAGCGAATTCCAGTCATTGAAGAATTTTTAGAAGAATGGAAAATAAAAGTTATTGAGTGGTTTAAAGTGGAATATCAAAACCTAAAAGAATACCACAAGGAGTTAAGCAAAAAGGAAAAAGAATTCAGATTATGGCAGGAAGAAACCCATATATACCACTATGGAAAGGAGTATAAAGAAAAGCAAAAAGAACTAGGTATAGATCACGAAACGCAAGCTAAAAAACTAAACTCTTCTTTTCATTCTCTCACACTAAAACTATACCAACTTTATAGAAATAGTTGGGAAAAAGAATTAGAAAGGGAAATTGAAAAAGATAAAAACATAAAAAGGCAATTTTTAGTAACAAGAGTAAAAAAGATCACTGGAAAGATTTTAGATGCTCAAAACTTATACATTGGCCTAAATGGAGAAATTAACGGTTATATCATAGGCGAACTAGGAAAGGCAAAAGTTGAGACAATATCAGCAGGAGGTTATAATATACAGTGTTGGCACTTTAGAGTATTAGTAAAAGAGATTAAGAAGTAGAAATACTTCTTTTCTTTTTGTATAGACATATACCATCATTAATGATAATATAAATTAATTATTGAAGGAGGTGAAAAAATGCAGGATAAAGATGTAATATACATAGAACTAGAAGACCACTGGGAATGTGAAGCTTGCGGAAACAAAATACAAAAAGGCGTTGATTGGGACAATACAAAAATATGCCCACAATGTCATAATAAAATTTGGTTTGATGATATAGAACAAGCTAATAATTATAGTATGTTATTTTAGGACTTAGTAATAAGTCCTTTTTCTTTATTTCCAATGTCCTTCCTACAAATACATATGTGTTTTTGTGCGTGCAGCAAGCAACATTTTACTTATTTTTATTGTGTTGTAGCAGAACATAGTTTAGGCCAGTTATTAATATTCCAAAGCAATCCAAATGCCCAATTTAATGGGGAATAAAATAATTTTTACAAACCACTAGACAATATTCATAAATTTTGATATATTATAATCAAACAAAATAAAAAGGAGTAATTTAATATGTGTGATGATTTTGGGAATCCTAAAACATATTCTGATAAGTGTAATAAATGTAAAGATTATAAAGATTGCTTAAAAGATCAAGAAGCACAAGGCCAAGAAGAGTTTGAAATAGAGTGCATGGTAGAAAATGCTTATGAAAATCAAAGATATTAAACCCTATTTATAGGGTTTTTTCTTTTTGTATTCGAAACCTATATCTTATAGGCATCAAATAACCCTTAGAACGTCATAAATGGCACTCTAAGTGGTTTATACTCTATACCCTATATACATACACCACTGGCAAAATATAACCCTTTAAACCTTATCAAATGTAAAAATAATTTTATTCAACATGACTATTTTTATTGTTTCTGTGCTATAATGTTAATATCAGATATATTAAAGGAGTTGGCGCAATGAAGGAGTTAAAACTTGAGCAATTGCAATCCAAGTTTGCAGGATCAATTGTAAAAAAGGCTAGTAAATATTATGTGACTTATCCAAACTCTAGCCGTGAATATGGTTACAAATGCAATCTGAAGCAATTAGCCGAAAAACTCAATATCGAAGTTGAAGAATTTTTGGGAGATGATACAATATACCAGACTAAAAACAAAAGCAGTTTTAACCGCTACATTGCAACATTAGACAATGCAGAGAAGGAACGAGACATGCTCAGTCAAGAAAATTTTCTTGCATTATTACCAGAAAACATTAAAAAGGTTTATGAACTATCAGAAGCAGGGGAAAGGTACAGGACATCATATAGTAACGTTGAATATAAAAAATATGTCCTCCTTGCTAAAGTAAACCGCAGGAAGGAAACCGTTGAACTAATTATAGACATTAACGAACAATTAAAAATACCCTCGACAAGTTATATCAATTATTACACAGTTTGTACTTTCTCAAATCAATATATTAATACCGAAATGGTAAAATTCGATATAGACCAATTTATTAAAAACAAAGTCAATGAGTTTAAAAATTCCAAAATGTTTTATGAGTAAGAGCTGAATAAAATAGCTCTTTTTCTTTTCTCTCCAACCCATTAAAAATCCATTTTTATATGCTTTAGGTTTTGCCGGGATCACTCACAAAAAATCAATTCCACAACTTTTAACCCTATCACACCAAAATCACACCAAAATCACAGCCACAAAAAGGCCACTCTAAGCGATTTAAACATACTGGCCTTTATATTCTTACCTAGCATACATTTTAAACGTCTCAGAAGCGAAATGTGGTAAATAAGACCACAAGATCAATAAAATCATTTGAATTGTGTCTATATCCACTACAATAAAATAGGACTACAAAACGTCTAATAATGCAAAAATAATTGTTGACATATCCCTTGCAAACCATTAAAATAAAGACAGTTAAACAATACATAAATAAAACAAAGGAGGGTAGCGAGTACACCAGCTACAAAGTGGTTTTACAGCCAGTAGCACAAGTCTTGTCCGACTTGTAAGGACGTTCTTTCTCAACTTAATATGCGTGATCTAGCTTAACTCAGCTAAAGGCAGCTCATCAGTCTGTATGCTAGACAGCAAATTATCTCTTACAAAAACTTAATTCTTGTCTTAATTTCTGCTCTCTTAATAAAAAATAAAATTAAGAAAGTGGGAAATAAAAATGTCACAAACTCAAAAAGATTCATTTTTAAAACTTGCAAAGGGTTCATGGCAGTATCAAATCCTAAAAGACCTATTATCCTATTCCACTATAACAAATCCCTTAAAATCTCTAAAAGGCAAAGCTCGATACTACTCTTCAAAATATCAAGCATCATTCTTTGCTTTGCTTCTCCGAATCGAAAAAGCTGGATATTCCATAACAATCAAGTCTGGCCCAATGGGAGGCCAATGGGGATCTACATACAGTTTATCAATTTAAAGTCAAAAATAATTTGTTTGTTCCTCGAAAAAGAGAGTGGAAATTAAGACAGGATGTAGGTATAATTGTAAGGGATAAAAGACTTTTTAGTCTAGCTTAGAGCATAGCAACATACTTAATATTTAAGGAGTTGTTGAAAATGTCGAAACAAGTTATTGAGATTCAAATTTACGAATATGACAGTCAAGAAGAAATGAATAAGGAAATTATGGCATTATCAAGATCGGAATGGTTATCAAAAACCGGATATCTTTTAAAAGATTCTTACGAAGTTTTTGACGGAAAATGGAGAGCAGAATATCAAAAGAATTTTTAAATAACAATAACATGCTATGTTCTAAGCTAGATTGAAAAGCCTTAAAAACTCTCTTTTATCTTCCCTTATCCTTTCCTAAAATATTCCGAACGTAGAGAAGTCCTCTGTGTTAGTATATTTCATTCAAAAGCTTAATTTTGCGAATGATGCAGAAAGCAGCCAAGAAGAAATGAAAGTACAAGATAACGAAACAAATAGGAATATTTTAGAAGGGATAGAGGAAAAGATAAAAATCTCTAGGGATATGCTCCTGTTAGTGCCTACTCAAAAAGGAGTATGATAAAATTATGATAGCTTTAATTTCTTCTGATTATATCGTTAAAAATCATTTCGAGGAAATTGTGAATAATTTTCCTCAATTAAAGGTTTTTAATACTAACGATGAAATAATTAGGAATGAAGAAAATTATAACCAATTCGATCAAATTTGTTTCTGTGATTTCGAAATATCAGCCTACACTTCTATGAAAATTTCGAAATATGCTCCAGAAAAGAAAATACAATTTTCTGATTTGTACAGCTTAAAAAATTATCTTTGCAAGTTAAAAGACATTCTTAACTAAAAATTAAATTGTAGGCATTAACAAAAGCATATCCCTGAAGCAAAAAGAGAGAATTAACCAAAAACATTCTATAAAATCCCTTCAGTTTATTCATTATTACAATTTAATCATAACAATTACACTAAACTTGCATAACAAAATTAAAATGCAGGTTGTTGTAATTTAATGTTAAATTGATTATACTTAAGGCTGAAGGGATTAAATTTTCCGCAAGGTGTGAACTTTTATAACAATTGAGTTTAGACCTTGTGCAAAAATTTAAGAATGAAAGAGGTAATAATTATGTCATTATTAAAAGTTGTTGAGCGTAAAACTGCAAAGGTAAAAACACAAAAGGAAATCCATGCGAAACGTGATCAAATTGTTTTAACTTTCCGCGATTACGTTGCAAGCAATTTAGATGCAACATTATTCCCTGCTATTCAAATAGGTGTACAATATGGAGAAATAGTTGGTAATGAAATTGTACACGTTAGCAACTACCCACACATTACTAAAGGTTTCTATGATAGTACATATAACATTGTTTTTGCTCCTTATTCTGATATCCCTTGTTTTCACATTGGTTATGGGGTAAATTCCTGCAATGGTTCATTTGGAATTAAAATTCCCTTTGACTATGGTATGACTAAGTCACAACTAAAAAAGGTGTTTAAACAGTGTTTAGAGGCTTTAGTGTCAAAAGCATATCGAGTGAAATCTTAACCCAATCAAAAAGACATTTGTTGGGATTGGAAAGGAGTAAACAATGTATATTGTAAAGGTTAAAAATGGTGGCACCACTCAATTTCTTGAGTGCAACGACCTAGAAGAAGTTTATAACCTAGAGAAAGAGGATTTAGAAGTAATTTCCTATAAATGGGAGGAATAAGCCGAAACAAGGGAATAACATTAAGTCCCTTGTCTATGTAGGTTAACCGCTACATACTGAAGATGGCAGGTTAATTAGAAAAGGAGTGGTATTAAATGAGTTTTACATCAATGGCAAGCAAAAACGCATCAATTGACAGAGCAATGATGGAAGGAGCAGAACAAGACAAGGCAGACATTGGAAAATATGTCAAGGCCAATAAACTGAATTTAAGGACTTGTGAGCGTACACGAGTTGAGGGTAAATGTCTGAATGTATTTTTTAGTCATCAATCAGACGCAATTGTTTACAATCTTGTAACAGCAGAAGGAAAAAGAATTCAGGTTTATTCGTGGGATATTACCTCAATTAACTAACCCTTAAAGTTTGTTCGTTATTAGCAACAAGATAAAAATAACAGACATAACAATTTGTTGCTAGTGTCGAGTAAATTAGAAGGAGTGGTAAAAATGTCTGAAGAAAAAGAAATCACTTATACCACGGAAAAACGAGACATTGGAACTCTAGTTGAACATATTGAAAAGCAATATTACACAGTCGGCAAACATTTGCAAAATTTTCTTGCCGATAAAAAGGAAGCCGAAGGTAAGGAACTTAAAACTCTTCGAGAGTACATGGAATCTCAAAGAGCATACGTCTGGGAGACTTGGAGAGCTTCAAACTTAATCCAAACTGTTCTTCTAAAAAATCCTATTCCCGAAATAACAGTTTACAGAGCCGATGATAAAAGCCAATTTCGTAAAACAGTGGATGGGCAGCAGAGATTAACTTCAATTTACCTTTTCATTAACAATGGGTTCAAACTTGATGTATCAAAAACCATGTTTCCTAAGTTTACTATTGAAGGCGAACAATTTAACGCTAACGAAACACTCCAGGGCAAAACATTTTCAGAACTTCCTGAACTATGGCAGGATATTATTAAAGGTTATCAACTCAGAATAACAACTATGAATAATTGTTCTGAGGAAGATGCAGAAAAAGCATTCGTTCAAATGAATAGCGGAGCTAAAGGTTTAAAACCTTCTGAGATTCGCAAAGCAGCTATGGGGAGCGATACACGTAAATTCTTTAGATCAATTTTGGATAGTGACTGGATTTTACATGCTCTAACCCCACTAGCGACAAAAGGGAATGCCGGAGACGAGATTTTATCTCAAGTCATCACGCTATTACATAACAATGGCCCAATTGAGCTATCAAAAGACAATATTGACAAGTCAATTTATAGCTTTAGAGAATTGGGACTGCCGGAAGAAATTGAAGACGATATGATAAATGTCTCTAATTACCTCAGTCAAGCAACAGAAATTTGGATTAGCAACAAAAAGAAAGAAGATGAAAAAGAAGGGAGTAAAAGGGTTAAGAATTATTCAACTTATCGGTATACATGGTTGAATAAGACTAATACGGTTATGTTGATGTATTCGGCGCATTCTGCATTAAGAAATAATGTTGACGTTGAAGAGTTTTCAGCATGGGCTTATAAATTCTTTCAGGCTCCTTCTAAGGATTATAAGGAAGGCTTGCAGGATAAGGTTATTGACCTAAAACGTGTGGAAATGCGATTGAATGCTATTAATTCAGAGTTGAGCAAACTAAATTCTTTTGAACAGGTTGAAGAGGTTGAGCCTGAAGTTGAACAAAAGGAAATCATTGAAGAGCAATGGGAGCAACCTTTACAGCCTGAAAACCTTGAACCTGCTATAACAGTGACCGCAGAAGAGTTGGACGATGCAGAAGAAAATCAAGAAGACGCTCAAGCAATTCTAAATATTGTAAACAATGTTAATGTTGCTTAATCCTTAAAAGTAGGTTGAAACCTGAAACATCAAATAACAATAACGATTTGATGTTTCGGTTTGAGTCTATTAAAATTAAGGAGTGAATTAAATGAAAAATGATTTATTGGTTTGTTTAGAAAATCGTAAAACCTGGTATCGAAAATCTATTGATATGAAAAATGGTGATATTACATGGGAAAACGGCTTTAATTTTCCTGAAGGTAATATTGACCATTGGACAGGAGCCGAACACGAATTAGAGAATACTATTCATATGATGGAAGTAAAAAGCATATTAAATCCTTAAAGTTTGTTGGTCATAAGGTAGCGGAACTTATAACAGATTCGCTATTTTGTGTCGAGTCAAATTTAAAAGGAGTTGGAATTAAACGGGAATGGCATTTAGTTATATTCGTATACTAAATGCCAAAATAAATTTATTTGGTTTTTATAGTATGAAGTGCTATAATGGCATAGAGTACAAATTCTATATTAATTTAAGGAGGGTAGGAAGAAGAAAACTAAATAAAGTAAATAAAAATAGAAAGGAATTTAAATAATATGGCACGATTTAAACCATTCAACGAATATAAAATAATAGATGGAGAATGTCAATTTTACATAGTAAATAAAAAGAAGGAAAAGTTCACTATTTTAGTAGATGAGGATATACTAAAAAGACTTATAAAACATAATCAACCTTGGCATATTAAGTGGGCAGGATGGGCATATTATGTTTGTTGGTGTGAATATTTGGGTTCTCTTGATGGAAAAGTTAAATATAAAATTCATTATCTTCATAGATGGATTATGAATGCAAAGGAAGATGAATATGTCGATCACAAAGAAGCAGAAAATACATTAGATAATAGAAGATCAAATTTAAGAGTAACAACAAATAGCGAAAATACCAAGAATAAAAAGAGTAAGAACATAAATAATAAATCAGGATATAGAAATGTTAGTTGGAATGGTAACACTTGGTCTGTTCAACTTCAAATTGAGGGAGTGAATACCACATTAAAAAGATTCCCGAAAGATCAACTAGAAGAGGCAGGAAAATATGCTGAGAAAATGAGAAAAGAATTATATGGTGAGTTTGCAGGTAAAAGTTAAATACATATAGAGCACATAAACTGAAAGAAAGGAGCAAAATAATGGCAACATATAAAGCTATTTATGTTACTGAGCAAGAAAAAGAAATACTTTTGAAGTTGGTAAATTGGGCAAACAGACAATTAAACCCATTAGATAAAGCAGGAGCAGAAGAAAAGAAATTATTAGACAATTTGAAAGAAATGCTAGAATCTTAGTGTGTATGTTCTCAGAGCGTTTCAGCCATAACAAAACAGGTTGAAACGTTGTCGAGGGAATATAAACTAAAGGAGGTAAAAATAATGGCACTGGAATTTATTCAAAAGCTACATGCAGACGGATTTTTACAAGCAAACTTTAAACTATTTGGAGTACCACAAACTAAGGAAGATGCTGAAATATTTATGGCGCAATATCAGAGCATCAGAAATTATCTAAACTAAGAAATAAATATTTAGAGAATTAGCCTTAATTCTCTTTTGTACTTCGTAAAATAGTGGTATAATGAATATATCAATTACGGAGTAGAAAAGGCAATTGTGGAAAATATCTATAACAATTGGCCTAGAATATTTGAAGGAGCGTGTATCAACATGTATAAAATTACTTTCAACACTGAAAAATTCCAAGATAAAAAGTGTAAAGACTGGGAGCATCAATTAATGAATGATTTTGCAATTGCTATCAATGGAAAAGCATTTATCTGTGAAACTGATTTAGACCTAAAGAACAAACTTGCTTTTATTGCCGGAAATGCATTTAGTGACAAAAACGAGAATTTAAGTGCAACATGGGACGAATACCATAACAATGAAGACAATTATTTTGACCTTGAAAATGATAGATACGGTCATCAAAGGTTAAAATATGGAATGTATGGAATTGCTCAAGGTTATATTGATTTTGATAAAATATTGGAACAGGTAAAAGGTATTGGAGAGCTTCAAATTCCTTTTAGTTCATTCTATGATATAAGGCAAGGTAATTTCTTTAAAGGTTGTTTTATTGAATTGATAAGTGAATAAAATCTAATTTTGATTGTATGGAAATAGGGCGAAGTGACATAACAATAACAGGACTTCGCCTTGATTCGAGACTATTAAAATTTAAGGAGAGTGGATTAGAATGGATAAATTAACATTTAGACAATTAAAGGATTCTAAGGACTGGAAAGAAGCCGTAATAGTTTTCACTGAAAATAGCTTCACAAAACCTTTTTCCGAGTTAGAAAGAAGTTATAAGGTATCTAGTAATGCAAAATATTTTGATGGTTCAAAAATAGGTAATTCACTTTTTGGAGATTGCCTTGATGGAGCAGACAACGGAGTAAGACTTGATCATTATATACATGCAGAAGAAGGAAAATGGATAGTTGAGCATTGCTATTTGATTAACAAATAAAACCAAACTTTTAAGGGAGGTGTTAATTATGGATTATGCAATTTATGTTTTAAAAGAAAAATTGGAACAATTAGAAAATGGAGAAAAATCTAAACATTTGGTTAAAATTGAACAATTGCGTTTAGCTATTTCTATATTGCAATCACAGAAATAACCCTTGCAGAGTGGTTAGAGCGTATAACAAAACGCTCTAATTAATGCACAAAGCAGGTCACAAGTCCTGCTAAGATGCTAAAATTTAGGAGGTACATAACATGAGTAAAAATTACATTAAGAATCTAGAAACTGGCAAAATCGAGTTACACTTTGAAAAATCTGATTATCTTGCATTATCCGATGAACTTAAAAAGGAAATCAAAAGCTCATACCTTTTTAGCAAATCAGCAAATGCTTGGGTATCTCGCGGAATCCATAACCAATATAGAGCAATTCAGACTGCCATTAAACTAGGATTTACAGAGGAAGAGAAAGCTGGTGAACGCTTAACCTTTGCCGAACAACTTGAACGCAAACAAGAAAAAGCAGAGTATAGAGCAGAGCGTTATGACCAATATGCTGTAAATGCAAATAACAGAGGTAAAGCTCTGCAATCTGAACTAGAGTCTCACCATGGAGATAATTCCTTTTTCACTCAACCAATTATTTCCGGACATGCAGGAAGTCAAGCGTTTGGTAATCGTAGACAAAGGATTTATGACAGATACCACAAAGGATTTGAAGAGTATAAAAAGTCAGAATACTTTGCTGAAAAAGCGGAAACCGCAAGACAAACTGCTGATGCTACTCAATTAAAAAATCCTATCTACTTAAATAACCGTATTGAAGAATGTTTGAAGCATATCAAAAAATTGGAAAAGAACGCAACGTATTACAATGATATTATTCATAAAAAGAATAACAATGAGGCAGTATCTTCTTTTTATGAAGCAAAAACAACAGAACAGATTCAAGGTTATTTGGATGAAATGATGGACAAATTAGAGTATCAAATTGACAAGTTGGGGTATTTTCAGAATTGCATGGAAGAAACTAAAAATAAACTCGAAGAAGATGGCAGAAAACTTTATACAAAATCAGACATCAAACCAGGTTATTTGTTCCAAAATTATCGTTACAATTGTTGGGCAAAGGTTATCCGAGTTAACCCTAAGACCATAACAGCCACGTTCATAGAACACCCACTAACCGGACATGACGCTTCTTGCCCATATGCAGAAATTAAGGAAGTAAAAATACCAGAAGATTGGAAGGATGAAAAAGAAATAAAAGCAGAAAATCCTTTTAAAATTGGTGACATTGTAGGAGCTTATCAAGTAGGAAGCGATATATTAATTAGAGCTTTTCAAGTAGTAAAATTAACTGATAAAACTGTCACCATTCAACGCATAGAAGTTAAAGACCGTGAACCTGTGCCGAATAATTTTATCAGTGAAAAGCAGGAAAGAAAATCAGTCAAAACAGACAGACAAGGTAAAGCAGTAGTAAATCATGACTTATGGTATCTATATAAATATTCTGCATAACAATTCATAAATAACAGTTTAATTATTCTCTGTATCGTGCTGTAATGTATTAAAATTCAAATATAATATAGTGCGGTACGGAGAGCATTTAAGCTCGAATAAAATCAAAAAGGAGTGTTTTAAATGATCAAAACATACGTAAAGGAATATAAAAATCATGGTTGGAATGAGATTAAAGTTATTGATCTTGAAACAGGAGAATTTACTCAATATAATGTATGCAATACTATTGGGTTTCCTTTTGGTACTCCTTATCAAACTACAGTTTTTGAAATGGGTTATACTTCAGTTAATGAGTGTTTAAAAGCTCTTAAAGAACGTAATTATCTAGGTTATGAGGTTAACAATGCAGAGCAAAAAGAATCTGAAAGAATTGGTTATATTAAGTTAGGAGTTGAAAGAATTAAACGAGCAGGAAGAGTTAACACAAAAGACTTTGAAGATGTTTGCAATAAATTAAGTGGGTACGGAACGGGTTTCTGTGACGTTCAAAATTCTATTACTGAATGTTATTTACATAATTTAGATAAAAGAGCGTGTGTTAACAAATGAATGATATGATCATAACAGCAAGCCAAATTAAGGTCGGGACTCAATTAGCAGAATCAGACGGTTTCTTATTTGATGTAACTGAAATAGTCAAAGAAACACCAAAGACTATAACCGTTCGCCTATGTTCAGATTTTTCTAGTTTTAAAAGTCACTGGACAACAAACGGTGGAGTATTAAAAACATTCAGAAAAACATCTAAATTATATGGAATAATATAAATAATTATTTTAATGATGCCTAGAATATCTATAACAAAAGTATAATAATAGTTATGGATATTTTGGAGTTTATTAAAGTAAAATATGATAAACTAGAAGGAGTATAAAACATGACAAAATTAAGCGTACATAGTGATGGATCTTGCTCAGAACCAGAAAGAAAAATTATAACTCTTCCAGATGGTTATAACGGACACACCATGAGATTTTATGCGAAACCTATTGCAATAGAAGTAAATTTAATCAGATTGCAATGCGCTGAAGTAGGGAAAGAATGGATGTCTAAATTGTGGCCTAAATGGTATCTGGAAAAGTATTCAGCCTAAATTAATTAATTAAGGAGGGTTACACCATGCATATTAATTTGACTTTAAATGATGAGCAAACTGAATCTATCAAACAATCATTATTTTCCGTTCTTTCAACTAAAGAAATTGCCGGACAATTATTTACTAAACTTTCACTGGCGAAGCATAACACTTTTGAAGCTCAAAAGATTAGAACTGCATTAATTGACTTCTTTAATTCAGAGGATCTTCTAATCAAATGAAACTTACATTTACTTTGCTAAAAATGGTATAATCTGTATAACACGAACCCAAATTTTAATCATGGACTCTTTAAATCAATTTAGAAAAGAGGGAATGTATAATGCAAAGAAGATTTTACTCCTTAGAAGAACTAGAAGAAATGGGGTACACGATTCTCGATAAAAAGAATATCCCAGTTATTGAAAAATATCTTGCCGAAGAAATTGATTTATTTGTAACCGATGATCTCAGAATTGAGAGCGAAGCAGGAATTTATCTTGCTGAAGTATCTTATCAAGAGTTTTAATTTCTGAATTGAAACCCTGTAACACAAAATACTCTATAACAAATTCAAATTTGTGTTACGGTTTGAGGTCAGAAATTAATTAGAAAGGAAGTAATGAAAAATGGAAGATGCTACACTTATCAAAACTTACAACATCGGAGGGAAAACAACCGAACTTCGTTTCACATCAAAGGCCAATACTCAAACATGGCCTGGATATGATGACTCATTACCATTAGGTTATTCTGGTTATTGGTATGGGACTCATAACAGACATGAATATATCGGGAAAACTGAAGAAGAAGCATTAGGATATCTTGCAGGAAATTATGGTATTTAATTAATTGAATTTGGATTCAATACACCAAAAGCCTATAATCTATATAACAATTATGGTGTATTGATTCGAGGTAAAATTAATTAAAGGAGTGGTTAGAATGTCAAATTATTTTTATGAAACACACGAAGGGCATTTTCAAAGTGAGATCGATTGTTATCAAGATTATAACAAGGAAGAATATGGATATGAAATTAAAGCATCAAAAAATGGTTGGCTAATTAGTGGATGGAGAAAAAACACTGAGGGTACAGGTGAATTTGAATATTTCCTTCCTTATACAGATTCTTTTTATAAATATGGTGTTGATCTTGGATCTTCGCATGACGCAAAAATTAGTATTGGAGAATATATTTATCAAAATGAAAGAAGAAATGCGAAAATATTGAACAGGAGACAAAGACAAATCTAAATCCTAGCAAACAATAATTTCATTGTATTAGAAGGAGGAATAACAAATGTTAAAAATAGACAAAGGTTCAAAGACATTCTTTTTGGTAGCAGAAGTGGTAAGCATGGGAACAACTTGTATAGATATTAAATTGACAGACAATGAAGCATGGGCGAAACAAAATCAAATTATTGGTAAAATTAAAGCAGACACAGAGCAGGAAGCAAGAGAATATTTCAGAGTAAGAGACATGACCCGTTAAATATTAGGGCCACGAGTGCCCTCTAAGCCTTCTAAACTCTATAACAGATAAAATGTACACTTGATGAGTTTAGGCGGTTTAGAGGATGTTTGAATCCTAAAATAAATAAAGGAGGAAATAAACAATGAGCAAATTAAAATTACTCCAAGAATTTAAAAATATCTGTGACGTACATCAAATTCCATTTACTTTTGAAAACTTTGAAAAACTAATTGCTCATATTTCTAAATAATCTTACATATTCTATACCATTATAAAATCCTAAAATAAAATTTGAAAGAAGGTAATCATTATGCAAAAACCTGAAAACTCCCAAAATATATCTCTAAATGCCTCAATTCTTAATTCCTTATATCTAGGCAAAAAGATAGTTTATCGCTTCTTTAAAGGTGAAATTATCAATATCGCATATTATTCAGACCTTGAACCTGTACCCTATGCAGAAGTGAGATTGACATTATGGAACAACCGGACAGTCACTAAGATTATGAAGTTATCTGACGTGGTTATTGTTGCTTCTGGTAAAGTTAAGAAGGATAAAAAGTCAAAGAAATCCAAGGTTGCAGCTTAATTTGTGTAACTTATGAATACATGGTATAATGCATAAAATGTAAATATAATTATTGAAAATTGTATTGTACCATGTAAAAATTAAGGAACACAAATTGTCAAGTCAATATCTCATTTTTGCTATAACAATGAAGGTTGGGAGGTTGTCGAACAATTATGTTAAATGTAAACATAAATACATCGAAATCTAATCATAATATTATTTTGTGGTAAGCAATTCTTATGGTATAATGTCAGTAAAAGTAAAAATTAATTGCATGTGAAAGGGTGATTAATAATGATTAAAACTGAAAAAGGATATTATGAAAATGAGATAGAACTTTTAACAGGCGGTTCACAAGAGGAAATAGATAACTATTCATGGAATAAGAAGTATCGAGAAACCATGAAAGTTGTTGAACATCTAAGAAAAGAATACCATTTTTCAGAAAGAGAAATCCAAAAATTTATTAAAGAACAATTAAGTTATTAAATTACTATAGGAGGCGTTAAACATGAAATGTTATGAATGTAAAAATTGTAAGAATTCAAAAAGCAAAATATATATGGGATTTTGTAAAAAGTACAAATTACATGTATTAGATAATTATAATGGATGTTTAAATGGAAACAAAAAGTAGCAGCATAATTTGTGGATACATGGTATAATCTTAATATAAAAAATATCTTATTAGATTATACCATGTATAAATTAAGGGATATAAGTTATCAAGGCAATATCTCATTTTATCAATAACAAAACCATTAAGGAGGTTGCCGAGTAATTATGTCAGAACTAACAAATGAAGAAATTATTGCACTTGAAATAAGCACTAGAAATATTAATTTTGATAGTGATAATCTATGTACTTATGTTCAATGGGAGAGAAAAGGATTCTCTGTGAAATATGGTCAAAGGGCTTTTATCAAGATATATCTATGGACTGAAGGACAAAATGTAAGGAAAGTTTTAACTGGGCTTTTTACCAGAGATCAAGTTCAATATAATGCAGAATTATTTAATGATAAACCATATAAACATCGACTATCAAAGAATGGTTATGGAACGCACAAGGTTAGCAAACAACATGCTTTAAGGGAATTAGTTGTGGTATAATGTCAGTATCGGCATAACAATTTAGTATCTGACGTTGACGATATTTCAAATAAATTAATTGGAGGAATTATTATGTTGAAATTAGAAAATACCTATTGGAATTCAAATGGTAAATATCAAACATTTCTAGCTGAAAAACTTGATGGCGATTTAGTTGAATATCTACCAATTAATGAAGAACTCAAAGAAAAATACAGAAAAATTGGTCGTTCTTATTATCGATTTTTCAATGATGGTGATATACCGGAAGGAAGTCATTATACTAACGAACTCGACCAACAGGTTATTGCAAATTATTTGGAATATGACATTAATCTTATCATCGAAGAAATTTTATTAGTTTTAACTGTTGAAGGAGTTCCCTATCTTGATGTATTTGAAGTAATACAGGAATTATACAAAGATCAAAGCAAGAAAGCAATTTCAAACAAAGGAGAAATTAAATGGATTGAAAAAACTCTAGGCAATATCCCAAAAGATAAGATTAAAGACCTTGTATATATCAATGTAAATGGATTCGAGCATAATATACTTAGAGATATTGTATTAGAATCATTAAATTGTAAGATATGGTCTATTGTTGAGTAAAGGATTCTATATAAGTCCGTTAGATATTTTATAAAAAGAGAAGATGGGACTTTTGACCATCTAAAATCAAATCTATACAAGGATGGAACATTGAAAAAACAAAAATACATTTCAAAAGGATTGAATCATTGGGCAGCAGAAGAGGAAAGAAATAGACTTACTATCTATCGTGGATATATTGAACAACCGATTTCAATAGAATAAAACTATTATTTCCTTGGGGTTTAAGAAAGGAGTTTTTAAAATGATTGAACAGTGGAATAAGGATCTTATAGAATCAGGCATAGTAAGATTTAAAGTTATCAAACAAGATTTAGTTTATTGTGTATATGATTATGCAGAAAAGAAAAATGTTTTTGAAACGGTAGAAATACCATTTATGAATTGTTTTATTATTGGATTAAAATTAGGAAGAAGTTATATCTAGTACCTTCGAAAAGCAAGCTTTATCGGAGTATAATTAAATTAAAAGGAGAGTGCATTAATATGTTTGAAGGATTGCCAGAACTTTGTTACTCAAAAGAACCATTGAGTGGAAAGACTATTCTATTACAACGTGGTCAAAAAGGTTATAACAATCTTGATAATTGTTATGAGCAAATGGACCCTGATGAAATAAATGAAAAATTAGGAATAACAAAAGCTCAATCATCAGCAATGTTAACAGGTTCAATGTTTGGATGGGATGTACCAGGAGCAAATCCAGAATCATATGATGAAAATGGAAACTTTAAAAGTAAAACCAAAAAGAGTAAAAGTAAATAACAAATAACACTGGTCTGAGCCAGTCAAAAAAGACCTTAAGCTCAGAGCGTTGGCAGGGTTTATAAGGACTCTGCTAGGTGGTATCATTATAACAGGAGGATGGTATAAGATAATGAAGAAACTTTATAACATTAAACTTATAAAAAAGGTAACACCAGAATCATTAAGGAATCAAGATATACATCTTACATGGGCAAATGTAATAAATGGATCTGAGCTTTATGCAACTAAAGGGAACAATGGTATAATTATTTTATTCAAACGCAGGAAAGAAATTATCTCTTTAGATGTTACAAAAGAATTTGCCAAAGAACATTTTCAGATTATTGGAAATGGAGTAACAAATCAGGAAGGAATTGAAATAAGCAAATACATAAATCAAGCAAATGATTTAAGGTAAATAGGTAGTTATTCTATAACTCCTATCAATAGTAAAATGGGTGAAGAAGGGAATGATCTTAATGTCAAATCATGATAAATTTTATAATTGGTTAAAAGAGAATCAAAACAAACCTGTAGAAATTGCAGTACATGCTTATGAATTTGGATATTATGCAACATGGGAAAATGGATTTTCTGTTCAAGTTGGTGACGCTATTCGAGATAATATATCAGGGAATGTAATTAACTTATTAATTGATTCAGAAGATTATGATTTAACTTTCGATCCTGATAAAATGAATGTTGTTCCTGAAGGGGATTGTGAAGCAGGTACAGAACATTTTTCAATAGGTTTTAAATTTATATAAATAATCTGTGCTAGTGATTTAAGCCCATGCTGTATAACAATTTCAATATAACAGCAGACATAATTGTACAGGTGGGTTTATGCGATTAGCAAAGATTATTTATATAAATTATTGGAGGATGATTTTTAAAATGAAAAACAAAAATATCACCAAAAGATTGAGAAGAGCGTTTATTAATATGAAATCAATTTGTTATAACACAAATTTACCAAATTATAAATATTACGGAGGAAAGGGAATTAGGATTTGCGAAGAATGGTTAAATGATAGGGATAAATTTTTCGAGTGGGCGTTAAATAATGGGTATACTGACGATAAAAACATTAAGAGAAAAGACCCAAATGGTAATTATGATATAAATAATTGTAGGTGTGTTAGTAAAAAGACTAAAATAGAAGCTAAAAATTCTAAACCTCCTGTACGAATTGTAATCAATGGAGTTGTTAAAAAATTAAAAGAGTTGTCAGAGGAGAGTGGGATACCATATGATGCCATAATACAAAGGTATCATGCAGGATGGGATTTTAATCAACTAACAAGTGAACTTCTTACTAATGAAACCAAATTAATTACAATTAGAGGCATGACTCATACTGTTACAGAATGGGCAGAAATTTCTGGATTAACTAGAAATATTATCTTGAATAGAATGTCATGGGGTTGGAGCAATGAAGAATTAATAGAACCGAAAAGATTTGAACATAAAAAGAAGTACATTGAAATAGATGGGGAAATACATACTATTATAGAATGGTGTGAAATTTTAAACATTTGCCACATGACTTTTTACAGAAGATTAAAAAACGGTAAATTTAAAGATGCAGTAGTATATTATTGATTAATTACAAAACGCAAACCCTCAAACCCTTACTACACTAGGTTTTTACAATTCAATATTTACCATAAAATGTTATTTTTATTTGGTGTAATTTCTGATATAACAGAACTCGTATTTTCGATCAAGGACTTTTCAAACGTCCGAATAACGGACATTAGAGAGTTTAAAAAATATGGACTAATCACTTCCCAAAAGTGAGAAACAGTATTAATCTAAGGATGTGAATAACAATGACACAACTGCAAATAAAACATTCTTGTTGGTTCTGTCTTAATCTTGACTGTGATCATATTGAATATAAATCATGTCTCAAGAACCACAAACTTAAATTTATTTTTAATATTAATGAATGTTCAGACTGGAATGGTTAATACTGACATCCAAATTATGGTATAACAGATTCAATATTGTATTCCAACTTTATTTTTATATTTACTCAAAACTCTATTGCAATTTATCCAGAACTCGAATATAATTAACTCAAGAAATAAATATTAGAAAGAGGAGAGTGCATTTAAATGTTTGAAAATGTTGTAAAAAACTATAAGAAATTTGTTATCAAGTCTGAAGAAGGAATTGAAAAAGGATTATTCTTTAGAAATCCTATTCAGAAAGTAGGCTTTGGAACATGGGATGAAGATCAATTTAATGCTTATACATATCTTTCAAAAATTAAAAATCCTCTATTCAGGTTTAAAGAAATATTAAAAGGCAATCGTAATATTATTATCAATATTGAGAGATGGGCAGAAAACGACGATGATGGAAGTTGGGCAGGATTTAGAGCAAATGTATTATGTTTACCAGTTTATTTTAGTAGAGTATTCAGAAGTTTAGAAGCAATTTCTCAATCATCAGATACAAATATACAAGAGATAAGATCATACGGATATGAAAGTCAATTTAATAAATGTGGTGGATATTGCGTGATTGAAAAGACTTTGTTTAAATTAAAGAATGGTAAAAATATTAAAGTTAGTAAACCGGAATCATTTAAGTACACATATGGACATACGATTGAAGATATTATCAATTCTGATGAGGTAGCATAAAAGGCAGATTTTAAGCTGTTTAAAGAAAGAAGGAATATAAATGTTTAAGTTAAAAGCTAGGATTGATGTAAAAAATGGACTGACCTTAATGTTTGAACAAGGAAGTATTTATTATGCCGAATCTATAGGAGATTGTGATTATTTAATTAAAGATAAATCAGGAATAGACAGGATTGTATCAGGAGATATAATAAACCAAAAGTTTAAGAGATTGCTTAAATAATCCTTGGAAATATAACATTTATTTGAGAGAAGGAAGGATTGATTTGTGTGATTAAATTTGTTTATATTAAGTCTATATATGGTTTTATATCTGGAGAAATTTATCATGGTCATTTTGATAAAGATTTTAATTTTCACGCTTTTAATAATGAAAGAGAAGAGTATATTTGTACAACTAACGAATGGTCAGAAATATTTCAGAAAAAGTAATCTAAATAAAATCACTCTTTCGTTGTATCAATTCTAAATTAGAAAGGAAAGATAAAACATATGGTAAAGCAACATTATTTAGAAAATGCTCTTTTTAAATATATCCAAAATCATCAACACGAAAATATTGATAGTGTAGACATAGTTGTTTACTTTAAATTATCTGCGGAAATAACTCTAGAAGCACTTAGCAACCTTGAACAGAAAAATAAAGTGAAGAGAGAACATGTTTTTGGATTTAACTATCGGTATGTGTGTGTTTAGATATATTCTTCTACACACATCCTAAGAGGATTTAAGCCACTTCTGATAAGTTTAAATCCTTCTATGGAGCCAGCGTAAGCAAAACAAAATTGAGGAGGTTATGCTTATTATGAGTAAAAGTAGTAACAATCAATTATGCTAAAGGTTATGATATCAATAACAATTTAGTGACTGGATTGCTCGTTAGTATTGATAATGAAGAATATTCTTTTCATTTATCAGATGATCTTAAATTTGCTATGAAACAATTTGCCAAATTACAAAGTAAAGGATACGAATTAAGATTTAGTGATAAGCAAAAATCAGTTAATCTAGATGATTTTATTCAAATGAAAAAATAATATCGTGATTTAGTGATGAATAAAACTAGTGATTTAAACGCTTAAGATGAAAGGAAATGATAATAATGTCAGTAAACAACTATTATCTATTAGATGATATGGAAAGATATAATCTAGATTTTAACAGAAGTAAATATGAGGACAAAAACGTTGAAGAAATAGTTGAAGAATTTAAAGAATTCTATTCCAAAAAATTGCCAGTAGATGTAACTACTTGGGTAAGGGTAAACAGTCCTAAAGAAGAAATGATGTATAAACAAGCGTTTTCAGATCAAATATGTTTTGTGCGAGATACTATTAACCAACTATTCTATGAAAATTCTAAAGCCGGATATGAAGAACTTAGTGCCAATCCAGTTCTAGTCATTAATACTCATACTTCTAAATCAATTAAATTACCAGTGTATAAGATTAATTTAAAAAGATATTGCTTATCAATGGTGATCAGAAATAACTTTCATAATTGGAAAATATCAATTGATTCAGAGAATGAAATTAACGTTGACTTTATGGGATTGTTTGAAAAAGATGAAACTATAAATCCTATTTACTGTGAGGGGTTTAGTAAAGAACAAGTTTTTAAAAGTTACAATGATAATAAGAAGCAGTTTACAATTGAAATTCATGATAAAAATAGAGTATTTACTTTTATGTATTTATTAAATAATTATTTGAAGGATTTGTAATCAAATCAAACATGCAACTTATCATATAATAGAAAGGACTGAAAATTAAATGACTAAACAAGAAGCATATATTGCGATGGGCGAAGGGCATAAAGTAACTCATAGATACTTTTCAAATGATGAATATATTTACATGGATAATCGAGGATATATTATGACTGAGGATAATTATAATTTTACTGAAGAATTTGAAGAACGGAGAACTGAAGATACTTGGTTAAATGATTGGGAATTGAAGGGAGTATAATATACAATGAATACTATTGAACGATTAAAAGCAATTAAAGAGCATTTTGAGAACATTAGCATTGAGGAATTTGAGAATAATTTAATAAAAGCAGGGATGAATGAAGATAAGAAACCATTATACAAACATGATTGTGATGACTGTATTTTCATTAAAAGTGCATTGCGACTTGATAGAATGGTAGAATGGTAGATTTTTATATTTGTGGTACAGACTTAAAAACTATTGTGTATAGGTACAGTAGTGATCCTTCTGACAATGGAGCGAGAGATTTTACAATGTTTGGTGATGATTTTGATAATCTAGATGAAGCATACAAGATTGGCTATCAAGAAGAGTATCAAATTATTACAGATTATCATAAATCAAATACTAGGAAATAATACTTTTAATTAGTTTAAAATATTTGTAATTTTTTGACGCATTTTAGAGATTGAATATTATTGACTGTATTTTACATGCATGGTAGTATAAGTTTAGTCAAATAGAAGGAGGTGATTGAGATGAGCAATGAGAACAAATTCGACTCAGGTAGTCAAATGACCCAAACCGAAGTCAATATAGTGAAAGAACAAATTGCGGTAGCTAAAGATTTAGGGCAAGAAAAGAGAGCACAAGACTTAGAAAAAAGACTAAATATGGATAATAGTAATATCCATGATCCTAAGTAGTTTTGTGATAATTAATTTAAATTATTAGGAAAGAAGGTGCTTTATGTCAGATCCAAATAATAAAACAGCAGATTGGTGGAACACTCCAGGAGGGAGCAGAAATTAAGACTCAAATTGAAGATTTATATAGCGGTAAAACTCCTGAACCTCCACCAAAAACACCTGAACAAGAAATATGGGATAATTCTTAATTAAAAAGAAAGTATTTAAAAGAGCGAATAATGCTCTTTTATTTTTTCAACTGTTTATTAAGATAAAATTACCATTGAATATTATCCTTCGAAAACGCAATTTGAATTGATTATAAATTAAAGAGTCTTTTTTATTTAATCTCTTTGGTCAAAATTTACACCTAAATTCAGTATAAAGTGTTGACGCAAATTTCAACATATGTTATAATGAATTAACAAATAAAAGGAGGTAAGACAAATGAAAATTCAAAATCTCGACGGTCTAATGGTTAGTGCTTCAGAGGTAAAAAAGGAATTGCCTGAAATAATGGCAAAACAAATGACAAAGGTGATTGTAAAAAATAATGCTCCTGTATCAGTGATTATGCCATATGACGAATATATTGCAATGAATGAGAATCAAGAAGAAACTAAAAGTCGCATGGTTAGAATGGGTAAGAATTTCACAATGAACAATGGGGTTGAAGTTATGGTTATTGCAGGAGTAGGTATTGGTAATTTTGAAGACGATTTATGTCTGAAAATGTTTTACAAAATGAAGAACTCAGATGAACTTAAATTGTTCCATACTTTTAATATTGGTACTCCTAGTATTGAGGGAACTTATACAAATAAAGAGATGTGGGAAATGTATGAAGCAAAGAATAAGGAAAAAGAATTGAAAGGAGGCATTTAATATGGAAGAGAAAGTTTATAACTTAGTTAAGGAACAATTCGAGAGAATGAAATTTTCTAAAAAGTTCAGCAATCAAGCAACATTAACAAATCAATGTACAGATATCATATATAAGGAATGGGGCGTTTCAAATGATTATTTGTGGAAATTGGTTGATAAATTTGTGATTGAATTTATTCCAGACGAAATGGATTAATTAAGTTAAAAATCTAATCTAGTAGGAGTTGAAATTGTGCCTACTCCATTTAGCAGGAATAAAACTGAAATACTTAAAGCATATGAATTATATAAGTCTGGATTATCCTGTGAAGAAATAGGTAAATCATATGGAATAAGTCGTGGCACTATAGCGAGGAGTTTTAAAATCTTAGGTCTAGAATTAATAGATCGCAAAAAAGGAAGAACTACATCTTTAAAAGGTCATAAATGGTCAGATGGGAAATGGAGTACAGAAGCTATTGAAGCCATTTTGTATGGGCTACGTAACAATAGATACACTCCTGAATATGGTGAAAAATTATCTAAAAGTCAAACAGGAGAAAAGAATTCTATGGTTAGACTAACTGAAGATAAGGTTATTAGGATAAGGCAATTATATTCTACAGGAAATTATTCTTGTGCTGTATTGGGTGAAATGTTTAATATTTCAAGACAGGCGGTTACTGATATTATTAAAGAGAGAACTTGGAAGTATTTGCTTTAAAAGTGCAATTTCCTTTGATTTAAAACATAAAAATAATATTTTTTATTTAACCTAAATTGGGGTTGACATACCAATTGGCAGATGATAGAATATACACAAGAAGTAAAATAAATCAGTCAGAAAGCAGGTGAATACATAGAAAAATGAATCACATTCAGCAAAAGGATTTAGAATCACTAATAGTAAAATATAACGCAACTGATTCTACTGTCATAAAAAGTAATTTAGTAAAACTCATTGATAACTCAGAATATCACAGGAATGGGCAAGGATTAGCAGACAAAACTGGATTAAGTATTGAGACGATTTACCAATATCGGAAAGTTAGTAAAAAGACCAATATCAGTTTTGAAAATGCTTTAAAGTTAGTTAATGTGTTAGGGGTTAAGATTGAAAATTTGATGGAATAGGGAGGAGAAATTTAAAATGGATCAAGAACAAAAATGGGATTATTATTATTCTAGAAAAATGGAAGAAGTTATGCAAGAATTAGCAATGGCGAGAAATAAAGAACACGCGAATATTAATGTTCGTATTAATAATACTTGGTGTGTAGTTACTACGTCAGTTCATCATGGAGAAAAACCTTTAGCCAACTATGATGATTTAGTATTTATTGGAACAACAATTGGATTTTCTAATAATTTTGTTGGAAATATGAAAGAAGCAATAAGAAAGAGTCGTTAAAAGTCTAAATTTAATCTAATGTTAAGGAGGTATTTAGAATGTTTATGTTGATTTTCGCGGACCACGAAGACAGAATATTTTATCAAAAATTCTCAAACGAACAGGATATGAATAAATTCATAGATCAAAGGGACGATGTTGTAGTTCTTGGGAGTAAGGTGTTTAATTAGAAGTTGACTTGACAAAGGGCAAGCAATTTAAAGGAGTAAAATTAAAATGAATAAATTAAGAGTATGGCACATTCCCCAAGTTGGTCATAATGCAACGTTATATGTACCAGTCGAGTCAGCAGAAGAAGGTAAGAAAGTTATGGATATTCTTGCTTGTTATGATTTATTTCAGTTAGAGAATAGAATTAAACCCGATTATTGTAATGCATCTGGACTTCAAGTGTTCAATGAAGAAGAAAAAGAATGGGAAGATTGGATTCTTGAGACAGAAGATAACTATTTTGATAATGTTGATGAATATTTCGAAGAGGATGAAAAGATTCAAGCATTTGATAAAGAATTATTTGGTCAACTTAAAAGGAAATGAAAGGACGGTTTTATACTATGAAAAATTACTCTGTAGAGATTAAATTTGAAAAAGAAAAACATTGTTTAAGATGCCCATTGAGAGACAATAACTCAGATTGTTGCAGTATTCAAGTAGAACAAGAGCAATATGTCTCTTTTGAAAATTGGGAAGAACAAATGAAGAATTGTCCATTGACTGAAATAGTTTAAAAATACTATTTTAAATCCTAATTAAAAGAAAGAGAGAGTGAATAAAAATGGAGAATAAATCATGGGGTCACACTAAGAAAGCAATTTGTATCAACCCTAGAAATTACACAGAGATGGGTAAAGAGTATGATATCCAATATACTTATACAGACAAAGTTGACGGAATGGAATATTGTAATGTATTTGAAAATGGTAGATACTTAGAGCATGTTTCAATGAGCAGATTTAGTATTGTCAATTAGCTTGAAAGCACGATTTTAAGTTATAAGAAAGGTTGTTGACTGTAAATGAAAGGAATATATACCGACAAAGATTTATGCCCAGTCTGTAAGAAAAGACATATTACTTATCAAAATATGGAGATAACTAATGATGGCATCAAAGTTTGCGGAAATGAATGTAAGGAGAAACACAATAAACTGATTAAGCTTGTTTGGTGTGATAATTGTGGGTTAGGTTTTGAAGCATTTAACAGTAATGGAGAAAAAATTAACCCAAAAAGATGTGTGGAATGCGGAGCAGGAGAAGATTGTTTGCATAGAAAAGTGATAAGATAACTTCCCAGGAAAGATAGATTTGATTGTATAATTAAAAAGAAAAGGAGATTATTTAAAATTGAGTAACGATTATATGTTCCTGTGTAAAGACTGTATTAAAATGAAGGAACACTGTATACCAGATACACAAGGAAACTGCAATAGATATAGAAGAATACCAAATGTCTGTAAAGAATGTACTAGAGGGCCAATATGCTTTAATTGTATACCAAATGAAGACGAAAGTTGTGAATTTCAAAGCGTAAGGATTGTTAATAAAAATATAGATCATAGATATTCATCAATTAATAACAATTATCATGAAAATCAAAAACATTATGATAGATATTCAGAAGTATGCGAAACTGGAGTATGGTGTCCTTCTGAAAGTTGGGGAAAGACTAGGTAAAATATTAAAACAGGAATTTCAATTGAAAGGAGAGAATAAATTTGAGCGTTGATTATTGGTTTTATCCAAGAAAATTTATAGGTAAAGTTATAGAAAGGTATTCAACATCAACAATAATACCGTGTATAACTTTTGAGGGATACAAATTTAGAATGTTAAACTATTTAGTTGAAGTTTTTAATCTACCAGAAATACCTTATTATTATTGTATGGATGATCGACTATATAATCCATTAAATATTGATTTCGAATTTGCATCATTTGATTTGCCGAATCGAGATAAATATTTTATGTTGCTTGAAGCATCATGCATATGGACGAATAGAGAAAAAGAAAGGTATCAAGCTTATTTGGATTGGTTAGAATGGGGTTTAAATAAATTTAATAAAATTACTGCTCAAGATATATTATTGTGTGATAAAATACCTGAAGACTATAAAAATTCTTGTATTGAAGAATTAGAAACAATGAAATCAAATATTCAAAAATTCCTTAAGTTGTATAAAGAACATTGGTATAAATTCTCTTCAGTTTAGTAGAAATATTGAATTAGAGGAAATACCAGCAAAGACTCATTTCAAAGTTATTAGAGAGGAAGATAAAAATGTTTAAAGAATTAAAAGATACTGAAAAAGAATTATTACAAAACGTTGAAAATATTCTTAATGATTTTGTAATTTCTAAAAAGTACAAAGGAGAACATATTAGAAAAATATTTGATAATTTTTATAATTTAATTTCAGCAGATAAATGTCCAGAAAAAGAACAAGTTTTCAATATGGGAGTTACATCCGAGTACAGGGATCAATTAAAATCTTGTCCATTTTGCGGAGGTGTAGCCTATCTAACTCATGTAGAATTTAATGATGGAGATATTTGGTATAATCCCAATTGTGAAGAATATAATTGTGGCTGGAAAGAAAACTATAAAACCAAAGAAGAAGCTATTGTAGCGTGGAATAAGAGAGTTTAATTTAGAAAGGATGAAATAAATTATGTTTTGTAATCATAAATGGAATTCGCTTTCAACTCATAAATTCGAAAGCGAATTGAAGAATGTTACTGAGGCAAGAATGCCCTCTGTTATTGTGACTGAATTATCTAAACGAGGGGTAATTAGCGTTGTTCAATGTGAGAAATGTGGTAAGATAGAGCATATAAAAACTATTTTATAATGCCAAGAAATACTTATTTGAAAGGGTGTTATTTTAAAATGAATTATTTACAAAAGGTAATTATTAAAGGTCAAAAGAAAGAGCAATTTGGATTCTATATTGGCGAAACTAAAGATTATTATTTAATTAGAATGCCTCAGCATTGGTTTCCTTTAAATGATGAAATTAAAGGTTGTATTCTAGAATTGGATAAAAATCTAGTACAATTAGAAATACTTTAAAAACAATTATATCCTAATATTTAAATATTAAGAAAGCAAAGGAAGTGTAGTAATGATTCATACATCAGAGATAATTGAAGTTTTTCAAATAGATGAAGGAGAATGGGTAGCAAAAACTCATGTGACATTTTTTAGTTCAAAAGGTAAACAAAACGAAATATCTGGAGATGTATCAACTTATTGCTCATTTAATTCAATTACAAAAGTAATAGATGCGTTATTAGATACTTTAAACGAATCAGGAGTAATATTAAGAGGTAAGTTTACTTTGGCTTATACTTATATGGGAATTAGAGATCAAGATCATCCTCCTATTAGTAAAAATTGGAAAGAAATTATTATTAGTGAAGCTGAATCTAGAGGTTGGGAAGTATTTGTGGAGAGATAAATTTATTAAAAGGAGGAAATTAAATTGAAACAAAAATCAGAAGTAGAAAAATTCTTAAACGATATCAAGAAAAAGTTTGATCATTTCTATGGTGAAGATGTCACTAAAATCATAGACAATAACTTTGAGATGCATATGATTGTAAGAACCAAACATAGTCTCAATATACCTCAGAAAGAAGATATTGAAAATATTTATTATTTTTTAAGAGATATTTTAGATAAATCAGATCAAATTTTTATTAATGTTAACCATGAAGGGTTATTAGAGACTTGGTTTGTGTTTAATGGTTTGAGTGAATTATAAAGAGGAGTGAATAAAATAGACAGAGAGTTAATTAATAAAGCTATTGACGTTATGGAAAAAGTTAAGATAGGTTCTTTAATTAGATTACATGATCTTCATAATTTTAGAGTTATTCGTCAAGAACCAAGTTGGAAGGAAATTAATCATTTTGGGACTCCTAGTGATCATGTAATTAGAATGATAAATGAAACTATTCCTAATGCAATGACTTGGACTAAATCTAGATCAATAGAGAGACTTAGGATAGAGTTGGTTCAACACGCAGTAGAAGGTCTTTTGGATAATATAGAATTAATTGAAGGATAAGTGAGGAGGAAGTAAAAATGTCACTACCAGAAGCGACTTTAAACTGTCCTATTTGTGACAGTCCTGAACATACATTAACTCCTGTACTAGAAGGAGAATATAGAGGAAAGTATGTATGCAATACTTGTTATTGGAAATTAAGGGAAAATAGAAATAATCCAAACTATAAAATACAAAAATATAGGTGGAATAAAAAATTACAGGATTATATTCCAATTAATTATTAATTTCTAAAACTAAAAATCAAGCTATACTTACGTTTCAGGGTTCACTAAATCCATTAAAAATTGCATTTTATTTTATTTTTATAAATTTAAGTAAAATATATAAATAATTTTTTACACCATCTTGCAATTCATTGTGAAGTGGTGTAATATGTATATAGAGAAAGTAAATCTGAGGAGGTAATGATATGTTTGGATTTAATAAGAAATCAAAACACAATGAAGTTGTAGAAATTAAAAGAGGAGATGTTTTTAGTATACACGGCCCTAAAAATATTTATTACATAATAGGAGGGAATTCTAGTAGGTTTAATCCTAGAGTTGGCGTATTGCCAATAAGCGAAACGAATTTATCTATGTTAGAATCTGATATCGATATCATAAGATGTTGTATACCATTTCAAACAGTAGTAGATAAATCAGAATTAAAAGAAAAGATATCAGAGATTTCAAGAGAAACAATGAATCAAATTAGTGATATTCTAATCGAGTTAAGTAAAGAGGAAATGAATAAGTGGTTGGCAGAAAAGAAATAAAGGAGGATTATTTGTAATGAATAAGAAAAAAAGAATACTCATGATCATTGCTTCCCAGATTCTATTAATATTTGCATGCAAATATTTAGGAGTTTCAGGATTTGTGGCTGGTGTAGTTGGCGGTTGTATATTATTAATACAAATACCATTTTTTAGAAAATTCATTATTTAACTATATTTATTATAATTAAAAGGAGAGATTTAATTATGAAAGCAATTGTAAAAGGTAACACAATCCAGTGTCCAATATGTCATACTAATGAATTTAATGTAGAAGAAGATATTGAAATTAGAGGGACAGTAAGAAAGCATTTTGAAGACCATTTATACAATATTTGCAAAGATGAATTGGAATGTAGAAACTGTGGATGGACAGGATATTTTCAAAATAATAATGATCCAGAAAAGGATTGGAAGAAGAAAAGAATTGCTTATGAAAGATAAATATATTCAAACAAAAATTAAAGTAATCCGTAATTGCAAATCATGTATCTATCATTATTGGAAAGACCTTGAAGATGATCTATGTTATGAAAAAGGTGGTTGTCTTCAATTTTCTCCAATTGGATTAAGGTTAGAAGATGTTGAAGTTGTGGAAGAATTAGGTAGTATTGACTATTGCAATAACTCTTGATTTGTGATACACTAAACACAGAAATAAATTTATCAGGAGGTACATAAAATGAGCAGATACAATAAACTTCTCCAAGAAGTAATCCTAGAAGCAAAACAACTAAACATTCCAATATCTCAAAACATTGATCCAAATGTAATTATCAATACCAGAGCAAAAAGATTTGGAAGATGCTCTAGAAAATCAGGTAAATTCATTATTGAGTTGTCTTCAATATTCGATAAAGCAGAAGATAAAATGGCAAAACAAACATTAGTACATGAAATACTCCATACGTGTCCCGACTCTATGAATCATCAAGCAATATGGAAATCTCATGTAAGCAAAATGAACAGAGCATATGGATATAAAATTGCTCGTACGAATTCCTGTGAGAATATTGGAGTAGAAAGAGAGATATCAAAGAATGCTAAATACACCATTGAATGTCAGAAATGCCATAATAAATCATATAAAGATCGTATATCAGGTGTAATTAGAACTCCTGAAAAGTATCATTGTAAATGTGGTGGAAGGTTGATTGTAGTTTGAGTAAATTTAATTAAAGAAAGAGGTAATTTAAAATGGATAAAGAATTACTTTATGAAATTGTAGATAAAGCAAAGAAGTATGATCAATTAGCAAAACTTAATAGAGATAAAGAAGTACATTGCTCATTCTGTGGTAAAAGTCAATCTGCAGTTGAAAAACTTATAGTTGGGCCAGGAGTTTTTATTTGTGACGAATGCATTGAATTGTGTAATGAAATTCTTAACGATGAAGAAGTGGAAAGCAAAGAGGAGGACAATTAAATGAAAAAGAGATTATTAAAGAAACATAACAAGGTAAGATTAGAAAATATTTTAGCCCAAGTTTCAGAGAAATTTACCATAACTAAAAAAGAGTTTGGTAATGGATATTTTATATTTTCATTTGGAGAAAATACTGTATGCCATTTTACATTAAAAGAAACACCATTATGGAAATATGGAATATGGTTAACTAAGAAAGGATTTCAAATTTTTGGTGAACATGAATGGCTAATTGATAAATTTAAACCAAGTGCAACATATTTAAGCTTTGAAAATAATATTGATTTATTTCTAGAGAAAGTAAAAGTAATTAGCGATGACTCTAAGTTATATTTTGTTGATTCATATACTGATGGAAATGCTTTAGTTGCTTATGAAAAAGTAGATTGGGGAGATGGAGAGTTTTATTATCACGGATATCAATGCATTAGAGAATTCAACGAAGAAACTGAACTTTATAACCAATTTAGAAGAGATGAATCTATAACCCAAGAAGATTATGTAGAAAGGCAATGGAAGCTCTTTATTGAAATGGAAAAACAAACAAATGAAACTCATGAATTTGATAGATTATTTGCTTTTAATTTCTTTGAAGAGCTTCCAAATATGCTTTCTGGAATAAAAGTTGTAGGAATACGTGATGAGAATAAGAATGGTTGTATATGTAGTCCACGATACAATATTAAGGTATTAGTAGACAAAAATATTTCTCAAGATGATTTAGATAATTTATATGAGGAATTGGATAATTTAATTCATAAGAAAAATTATTCAGTAAAAAGAAAATCATATGAGCATCAATTTTCACTAATCGGTTGTTACGATAATGTTAAGGATATTAGAGATTGTAATTATAAGTATTACAAAACTGTTAACCAAAAATGTGGTTGATTCTAAGAAATGTAGAAAGGTGAAAACCCTACACCCCTACTCTCATAAGGGTTTCACTTTTCTAAAATACCGTTAAAATTACCATTTTAATTTAAAAGGAAGGTAGATTATGAAACTAAAAAGATGTAAAAGAAGCGAATTTATTGATTATATAAACGAACATTGGAAAAACAAAGATGATTGGGATTATATATCAGATTATTCTAGTAAAGATTGTAAAATTGGAATAGGGTTGGGTTGTTATGATGACAATGACAAACTTTTAGGTTTTAGTTTTTATAAACCAAATGCGTCAACTAAATATTGGAGACATAAAGATAAATACCCTAATATTTGGTGGCATTATTTAATTGAAATACATCCTGACCATAGACAACAAGGTATAGGAAGTATGCTTTTACAAGAAATATATAGGAGAATGCCTAAAGGTTATTGTTTAGTTACTGAATCGGAACATACGGATAATCATATTAAATTTTATCTTAAAAATGGATTTATTCAAGATAAGAGCATTAAAATGAGTAAAATGTATTTCTTTTTAAGGTATAAAGAGGAGGTGATCACTATAAATGAGAATGAAAGGTTTTTCCCTAAATGATTTAGTCCAAATTTTACATAAATACAATTGGATCAGATTGCGACAAAGGGGATCGCATATTACATTTCAAAACATACATACTAAAAAATCTATTACACTTACAGATCATGGAAAGTCTAAGGAGATTTGTAGGCCACTGGTAAAAAGGATATTAAAAGAAACTGGATTATTGGAAATTGCTTATTGTATGTAATAATTACATAATGTAAAAATAATTATTATAAGGAGTGGTTAATATGGTCATATCTATTCGTTACTGTAAATATAATTTATCGTGGTTGAGGTATCTACTGCCAATCAAGATAAATTAATAATTAGAAAGGAGTTGATGTGACCATGCAAAAGAAAATTATAATCATTGCTCTAATCGTTTTGAGTGTCGTTGCCTATGTTAGTATTAATGATGATAGTAAAGAGGCTTACAAACCAAACTCAGGGCTTATGATGAAGATTTAGAGGGAGGAACAATCATGGCAAAGAAAGCAGAAACATTTACAAAAAAATGTAAAGAATGTGGAACTCCTGCTATTAAAAATTCTATTATTTGTACTGAATGTGGAGCAGAACTTAAAACGAGTAATGGTATGGGTACTGTGGAGCCAATTAAATCAAAAAAAGACATTGAAGCAATGAAGCAGTATCTAAAATCAAAATCATTAAGAGATTGGACATTATTTGTACTTGGAATTAATTCAGCATTGAGAATTAGTGATCTACTTGATTTACAAATTTCAGATGTGGTTGATGAGAATGGTAGGATACGTGATAGAATTAAAGTAAAAGAGAATAAGACTAGCAAAGGTAAAAACTTCCCATTCAATGCAAATGTAAAATCTGCTTTATCAGAATACCTTGCTATTGTTCCATCTGATCAGATTGCTTTGTTTGCTTCTAGAAAAGGAAATGAGGCCATCACTCGGCAACAAGCACATATCATTTTAAGTAGAGCAGCAAAAGCATGTGGAATCAAAGAACCAACATCAAATCATTCACTTAGAAAAAGTTTTGCTTTCGCTCTGTATGATGCAGGGGTAGATGTTACACGCATCCAGGCACTATTAAATCACTCATCACCAAAGGAAACTCTTCGATATATAGGAATCACCCAAGATGAACTGGATGATGTCTATTTAGAATTGAATTTATAGAGAGGAGAGGATTTATAAATGAGTGAAACAGAAATAATTGTTCAAGCATATATTGATGGATTAATTGATAGTTTAAATAAAGGACATAAAGCTATTTTAATTCCATCAATTTTACAAGCGTTAAGAGAAATTCAAGATATGGCGAGAAAAGAATTTAAGAGAAAATGAGAAATTATCTAAAATTAGGAGGAATGTCAATATGGCAAAAATTGAAATCGGGACAATCGCACATGTAAAAGAAGCTGATTACCCATGGGTTATGATAACCAGAACAGGTAAATTAAAATCCCATTTAGAAAAAGTAAAAATTACAGGATATTATGGCGAATATTACGAAGTAGAGTATTTAGAAAATGAAATGTTACAAAGGGACAATACAAATCAGGGAGGGGTTCTTTTCAGGAAGAAAGATATAGTTTTGGCCTAAAATGTGAAAGGAGAAAATTAAGATGAAGCAATTAACAAATCGTGAAAAGATTATTAAGATATTACTCGAATGGAAGGATGATGAACAGTGTACAGTTCTGCATTAGATTATTGGTATAAGAAAAGATATAAAAACATTGAAGAAAAAGGAAATACAAAATATCCTATTGGCAAAATGTACACTTCTAAGCAATTAAAATTTGGTATGAGAATGTATTTATTATTTGGAATAGGTCTTGGTATCTTTATGGAATATTTGATTAAGGTTACAATATTATAAAATAAAATATGAAAGAAGGAAAACAAAATGCGTATTGATTATGAAAGAAAATTAACCAAACAAGAGTTAACCAACCTAACAACTAAATTAAGTGTTCATTTTACTCCTGCCTCTGCTCTACAAATATTTGAATACCTTATGGAAAATGGCTCTTTTGTTTGGCAAAAGGGTGGATTTACAAATAAATTAGGATTATTATATAAAGACCATGCAGAAATGATTTTACATAAAGTAACAGTCAAAAAACCAGAAGAGTTAAAAATCTTCAAAGATATGATAGAAAATGGACAGGGAACTGATAAACACTATTTCTTGTTTATAAACTACCACAAAGCACCTCAAATGTGGAGACTTGAGGATATGAGATTGATATGGGGAGTAGGAGTTCATGAGAGTTATGGTAATATGCAAGGTGAATATTTTGCTAGATGGAGAAATATTTTAGGTGAAAAGAAGTTAGAAAAGGTTAATGAGATTTATAGTAAATATGCTGATGTGGGAGGAAAATAATTATGAAAAAGTTATTAATAGTATCAATTATTGCAATGGTCGCATTAACTGGCTGTGGTGTAAATAAAGGCGATGACGCATTAGGAAATAAATTTACAGTAAAAAGCTTTACATCAGGAGGAGCCACAAATTCAGATGTTTATGTGTTAATAGATAAGAAATCTGGTGTTAACTACTATTACATTAGTTCTGGTTATGGTAGAGCTATGTCTCCTATTTATGACAAAGAAGGTAAAGTTGTGATTGATAAAGTTGAGCAAGAATAGTCCTTTAAGTTGTTGATTTTAACGGATAGAAAGGATGAAATACATAATGAGTATAAGAAGTATTATTATTAAATACAAAGATATTAAAGAAACAATTTCAGAAGTTTATAACCATTATGATGCACCAAGCTATGAATATTTAAATAATGACATTAGATTTTTTTGTAAATATGATGACTTTAAAGATTTATTTGGAGGACACTATGTAAGAATTTATGTTGATGATATTCTAGTTTACGAAGATTATTTTATTCATGATATTCCCAAAGAAATGAAACAACAAATTAAATTAGAGGTTGCAAATTTAAAGAAGTGGAACAAAGAGCAAATCAAAAGTGGGTTATATGAAAAATATGATAATCTTTTAAAGAATAGAAAAGCAAAGAAGAAAGAATCAGAAAAACAAAAGTTTTTGAATGAGCAAACATATTTACTGGATAAATATAAGTAATATCAGACTTAGCCTTGAAAGGAGATACACAAATGTTAACTGAATATGATTCTGAATTACTAAGCAAAAATCAACCACATAAATGTAATGATTATACTATCTATTTTAGTCTTTCAAGAGGTTGGGAGTTATATAATATTTACAATGATTTTGTGATGAGAAATATTAATTACTGTCCATTTTGTGGTGAAAAGTTAAGCAAATAAAATTAATGGATGGTTAGGAAGGATGATTAATTATGGATAAATGGGAATTAATTGATTTTAAATGTGTTACTAGAGCACAGGGGGTTAATGGATGATTATGAATTCTATACTTTAAAGAAAGGCGAAGAAACTAAAATAGTAGACGATTATACTTTTAACAAAATGAAAAGATTGGGTTTAATAATGTCCTAGCAAACTGCGATTTTCTGGGAACGTATTTAATGAAAGAAGGGCCTCATTATGTTTGATAAAATTGAAAGTCTAAATACAATTCTTAATCTAAATTTAAATCTACACAAATTTTATATACCTAATAATTATGAAGAATATCGCAATCTTACTGATAAATTTGAATTATGTACCATTAGAACAGACCATAAATATATATCGGAGGATTTGCCATTCTACATATTTGATAAGCAAAAAGATAATGATGAATATTTAGATTTAATTTGGGATGAATCACAAGCAAAACAATATAAACTCATAATTAGTGATGGTATTAAATATGACAATATTCAAAAATATAACATGGTTGCTAAAATACAAAAGAATGGAGATTTCATATTTGAAGCATCCGACTTAAAAATCCCACTTAGGCATATGTATAGACATCCTTCCTCATTATTATCGTGTACTGGAAATTTATCGGAGGGTATTCACTTATGGCATATGTTTAATAAAAGATATGGAATAAACAAACTGATAATTAGAAGGGATTTATTGACTTTGTATAATTACGGATTATTTGAAAAGTGGTTAGAGGTAACAAAATATCCGATTCCTGTAGGTGTTAAGTCTGAAAATATAGTATTTTGGCAAATAAAGTAAAGCAAGTAATTAAAACAGCAATTTTAAATGAAAAAGGAGTTACAAAAATGTTAAGTGAGCAAGAATTACAAACAAGAGTTGAAAAACTTAAAGAAATAAAAGAATATTTACATAATCGTCTAAAGTATGGGGATATAAATGATATAGAGTTTGAAATATTAAGATATGATTTAAATATTGTTATTGGAGAATTACTTATTTTAGATTTTGTTTTAACAGGTAAAGAAAACGATGCTATATATCGCATAAAAGAAGGAGAATGAACAAAAATGACATTATCAAAAGAAAACTACGACAAACTAAACACAAATTATCTCTATAAGAAAGAACCAATCATTGATAATAGTTTTTATATTGGACAAACATCTGCTACATATCATTGTAAAAATTGGACTTTTAAAGTTTATAAATATGATAATGGAAAAGTGTATATGAGAGATACTTATTTTAATGATTCTAATCACAGTTATGAAATCACTGACGAAAATATTAATGAGTTTGAATTCATCTTTGATTTTAGAGAAGTAAAGAAAATAAGAGATCACGAATATGATGAATACAATGAGGATGATATATTTCGTGTTGCCACTAATAGTGTGATGAGCTATCCATTGATATAATGTTTTATAATTTTCGTCTCTATATAAAGGATATTCTTTATTTGCATTTAAATAATTTACTAAATTCGTATAATTACTTACCCAATTGTCATCACGAACATTCCAAACAAAATCAATATTATTCAACATAAGTATTCTTTCTTTAGATAATATATAGTTTTTTCGTCTTATATTTTTCACCCACAAACCAAGATTTTCATTTTTATACTTTTTGTTTGTTTCAATTAAACAGTTCCCGTTCTCTTCAATATAACTCTTTAATAAGGTAAACATTTTATCGTGCGGTGGACTGTATTGGGTAAATAAAGATGCTGTAAAATCAAATAGATTGCTAATTGAGAAGAAAGAGCAGGAGATAAGATCATTGAAAAATAAATTAGAATGGGCAGAGAATGATTTAGTAAGACTGAAAGGAGAATAATTTATGAAAGATTTATTCGGCAAAGGAAGTCTAGGATACTGGATAGATTTTAAACAAAATAAATTATCTGAAGAAAAAATACTCATGCTTAAAAAGATTGAATTTATTTGGGATACCAGAGAAAAAGTTGTAGACAAATCGTTATCAATTTACCATATAAAGAATTTAATTATTTCTAATAATTTGCCTACTAAAGATGTATGTAATGAATTATCTTTATCTAAAACACGAGCATCTGCATATTGCACAAATGAATCAAATATTCCACAAAAACATGTACAAAAAATTGCTAATTATTTTAATATAGAACCACATTTGCTTCAACCACAAAAAGGAGATGGATGTGTTAAATAATCATAATTTACTCTATATCCAAAATATCCCAATCCTACAGCCCTACTCCCAAGCCACTTTCAAAACCATAAATTCCCATAAAATTCGACTTTCATTTGGTTTAAAGAAAGGAATGATTAAAACAATGGATATTAAAACTCATTTGCACAAATTATTTTATGATGAGGATTATCAAGTCCAAGATCAAGAAAGATGCAGAAAAGCAATGGAGGAATATAGGCTGAAATTTGAAAAATGTTCAATACTTAAAGAAACCAATAGTCATTATTCAGGATCTTCCGAAATGACTCAAATTGTAAAAGATAGAACATATTTATTCTCATTAATATGTAATTGTGGTGCTACAATCAATGGTGTAATATTAAATGGAAGTAAAAGTGATAAATTACATTGCAATTGTGGATTGGTATGGGAAGTAAATAAACCATTGAAGGAGGAATAGATAATGCACAAATACTTCAAAGAATTAGACAAATCAAATAATATCACAGGACTTTGCAGTATTAGTTATAAGAAAAATGAGAAGTTATTGGAGTATTTTTCTAAGGTATATAAAGCAGTTGAAATTACGGAAAAGGAATATGACAGATTGAGGAGTATGATCAATAATGAGCGATAAAATAATCCAAAAACTATTAGAAATTAAAACTGATTTTGAAAAAGAGAAATATATTAGTCAAGAATCATTTAATAGGTTATTTTCTTTTATGGTTAAACTTGAAGAGGACAATGACAATCTTGAAAAACAATTATCCTATGCTTTAAAAACTGGTGGAGAATATTTAGAAACTAGTATGATACATAGGTGTTTGAATTAGTATTAAGAAACTATTAAAAATAAAACATGAAAGAAGGAAAATAAAATGAGCAGTTCAGAAATTATTAAATGTGATCTATATGATTATCAATTCAAAGTATTCACAAGACAAGAGGAAGAAATCCATGATAGAGAATATTATCCTGTAACAAATTACTATCCCTTACCAGAAGAGAATGCTCATCTTGTTAGAAATTACATATGCGATACTTGCTATAATGATATTGGAAATGTGGTAAAACAAAGTCTTATTCAAGCAGGAGAAAAGTATTTGAATGATGTAGAAAGTAGAAAAACTAAGAAATTGAACGAATATCTAAAATATATTCAAGAAATAGATAAAGAATATCAAGAAGTTAAAATATACTGTGATAAAATTAAATCTATTGGCAGTATTCTTGAATTAGATAAACAAACCATTAAAGATTTATCATCTATGTTTTCTAACAAATATCCATATTCTACAGGAACTTATTATTTAGAACATGCACTGGATATTGAAAAAATTACTAAACATCATATGAAAGAGATTGGTGATTGGGAGAAAGAATATGGCATTGAAATTAGTGAATATCCAGATGGATATGGGTCTTGGGATATTGTTACTAAAGAAGAATTTAAGAATGTATTGTTGGATAGTGAAGTTGAGAATATAAATGTTAGACAAATTATTGAGCTTGTTAATAGTATTTAGGAGGGAGGAAAATAAAATGAAAAAACTTGAATTGACTTTAAATGAATTATATTTTCTAGCATGTCAAATGGGAAAATTAAATCAAAAGCGTGAAAATAGATATGCTAAATCAATTTATGATAAAGCAATTGTATTATTTAATTAAAAGGAGGTGAAAAATTAAACATGCCCAACACAGAAAAGTTTTATCAATTATATCTTGCAAATAAACTAACTCTAGATGATATAGATGATTATATTGAACAGTGGCATACCGGAGATAGTAAAGAAGAAATATATGAGTTCTTAGGCATGAGTCAAGATGTTTATAGATTATGGGTTGAAACAAATTGTTTGCCAAAAACAAAGAATGATGAAGGAGATAATAAAAATGGGATATAGAGATCAAGGAATATACTTTGATAAACAAATTTCTCTAACAAAATCAATACTTCTAAGTAATGAACTAGAAAAAGAAAGAATTCATGATTATTTTTATATTGATCCAGATAAATTTTTATGCATTAAAGATGTTCCTGGTGAAGAATTCTGGGAAATAAATAATCGTCTATCAAGTTTTCAAGAAGGAAAGTGGTATAAAGGCACTAAGGATCTTATGACATGGAATAAAAGAGGTACATATATAAATCTATTCAAAGGGTGTGGAGGATGTACATACGATAATTGTTTTGGAGATTGTGATAATCGTAGAGGTTCGGCTACTCCAATGACAGAGGAATTTTTTAAAGAGCATTTTATTAGTTCAGTAGAAATTAGAGAAAACTTAGAATTAAAAGCTAAAGAGAAAGGAATTTTTAATGGTTGGACAGAAGATAAAAAATGTTTTCAATGTGGATCATCTAATATTATGTATTTTAAAATATATGATATGCCTTGGTTAAAAAGTTGGGTTTGTGAAAATTATCAGATAGTTTCTTACTCAGGAAACAAAATGTATGAGGATTATTATAATGACTCCAAGAAAAGAAAAGATATTTGGTTACATGATCATGAAATTGGTCAGTTACTTGCCCGTTTAAATGGAAAATATAATACACAAAGTACAAGAAAACCTTTAGAAAAAGGAACAGTACATCGTTATTTTTTTCAAAAAATTAATAAAACACAAATACTTGATGAATATTAATAAATTTAAGAAAGGAGAGATATAAATAATGAAAATTGAATTAACTAAAGAACAAATGCAAGCAATTAAAGATGAATCAAAATTAATAGTTGATAATGAAGAATGGGAATATGTAGAGCAAGATGGTGAATCTGAGGAAGATGAGCATGGTAGACACTATTCGCATATTTATATGAGAATGTCTGATAGAAAATGTTTTAGGGTAAATTTGTTTTATATTAGATATGGATATGAAGATTATGTATTTGAAAGTGATTCACAAGATAATGTGGCCTATGAAGTAGAGAAGAAAGAGATTATTAAGTATGAGTGGAGGTATGTTAAATGAAAACAATTTGTTTTACAGGGCACAGACCTGACAAACTTAAGAGAGGTTATGACTTAGAATCATTCTCTTATCAAAAACTTAGAGGAATATTAAGAAACAAAATAGTTGAAGTAATTAATGACATTATTGATAATCAAAATGAGAAGGAATTTAAATTTATCTTCGGAGGAGCAATTGGGGTTGATCAACTCATGTTTTCTATTTGCGAAGAATTAAAACAAGAAGCAAAAGAATATGATGCTTGCGCAATTATACTTGAGATTGCAATTCCTTTTGAAAAACAAGCAAGCAAATGGTATGAACGAGATGTTGACAGATACGAATTACAAAAACAACATGCAGATATTTTAACATTTGTTGATACTGTTGAAGGATATGATTTTAAAGGTGTAGCAGTAGGTGAATATCATCCTGCCAAGATGCAAATTTGGAACAAATTCATGTGTGATAATTCAGATATTGTTATTGCTGTATGGAATGGTAGTAAGGGTGGTACTGCTAATTGTGTGAATTATGCTAAGAAACAAGGCAAAGAGATTATTGTTATTAATCCAGATGAGATTTAGAGTAGGTTGTTTTGATTATTATTTGTAATTATTTTGTTAAATTAATAAATAAAAATTGCTTGACATATGGTTGGTGAAATGTTATAATTATTAAATAAGATAATTTAAGGAGGTGAATACATATGTGTTTTATAGAAGTTGATATTGATGCAATCATTGAAGAAAAATGTAAAGATCCTGAATTCAAAAGAGGATATGAAATTGCTATGGAGAGGTATAGTGGTAAGAATATTGGTAAGAAAAGATATAAGACAATTGATAGAGTTAGAAGGATGAGGAAGTAAATCGCCAACCTTGGCGATAATGAAAGGAGTTGATGATACATATGATTGTAATATAATAATTGATGTGAATTATGATGTGAAAAATGATAAACAAACGGAGGAACATTTAATGATTTCAACCAATACTAATACTAACAGAGACAAATATATGATAATATTTTCAATGAGATTAGCAGGAGAATTAATGGCTCAAGGTTTTCATATGATTAATATGAGGCCAGATATTCATGATCCAAATAAAAAAGTATACATATTTAATAATAGTTCAGATTTACAAAACGCTATATATAGATATAAAACAATGAAATAATAAAATAAGGAGCAAATTCTTTGGAGCATTTCAGTGATTTAATAAAATTAGAGGATATAATAAGTTGGAAACCAAGTGATATGATTCTTGGTACAGCAGGTACGGGTAGAGGCAAAAGTTACTTTATTTTAAATGACTTATATTATTATTGCAAAGAGCGTAATTTAAGTATTCTATTTCTAACAAATAGAGATATTCTAAAAGAGCAATTTTTAGAAGAAGTAAAAACGGAAGAGAAACAAGATATTATAACTTTGATGAATTATCAAAAAATAGAAGCAATGATAATGTATGGTGTTCCTATAGACGAATACGACTTTATTGTGGCAGATGAAATTCATTATATATTTGGGGACGCAGACTTTAATAGAAACACTGAATTAATTATTGAATGGTTGATTGATATAAATTGCTCAGTAAAAATTCTTTTATCTGCTACAAGTGAGCATGTTAGAAATTATTTAGAATTACATAGAAAAATCAAACTAATAAAGTACACACTTGACAGCAATAGAGATCACATAGTTAATACATATTTCTATGAGGATAATACTGTTCTTATGAAAATGCTCTTTGAATTGCCATTAGAAGAAAAGGCTATATATTTTGGTAATGTTGATAAAGTATATCAAGCAAGTTTAGACTTAAAAGATGCAGAATTTTTATGTAGTACAAATAGTAGATATAGTAAATTAGCCAATCAAGAAATTAAGAAACAAATAATAGAGGAAGAAAAGTTTGAATGTCAAGTCCTATGTACTACTAGCGTAATAGATAATGGAGTAAATATTAAAGATGAATCTGTAAAACATATAATAGTAGATTATTTTGATATTGATACAATAACACAATGTCTAGGAAGAAAAAGAGTTTTACATGAAGAAGATACAATTAATATTTACATAAGAAATAGGAGTATAAAAAGTTTGAGAATGAGTTTAAGTAATTTTAAAACTCAAATTTCACAAGTTAAATATTTAGTTGATTTTGGTGAACAAGAATTTGTTAAGAAATACGGTAGAAAGGATTTAAGCAATTGTATAAATATAATAATAAATAGTAAAGGCGACACACATCTTGAAAGAAATGACATTATGTATATAAAACAACTTATAAATATAGAAAATGCTGAACTAATGATTGCCAACAATTATGATTTTATTATTTGTCAAAAGCTTAATATTAATTATTCTACTGTAAAAAGATTAGAGGATGAATATGATGCCTTAACACTTGCTGATATTATTGCCCAATACATAGGAATAAAAATGTTTGAGGAAGAAAGGGAGGAGTTCAAGAATTTATTGATGGATAAATTGTTTAATACACCTGATGCCAGTCATGGAAGTTTAGGAATGAAAACTATTAATTCATTATTTGAGGATAATAATTTAAATTTTAATATTATATCAAAAACTGAGAATTCTAGAAAATCTGATAAATATAAGAAAACATATTGGATAATATCTAAATTAGAATAATAATAAATAATATTTGCCCTAAAATATGCCCTCTATTGATATATCAATAAGAAGCAATAATTAGGGCAAATAAAAAAATAATTATTATAATAATATAATTCCTGGAAGGAATTTCGGGACACCGAAATTACTGTAATGAAAAGCTTCCTGCAAGGACTAATATCAAATTAATGTGAATGAGGAAACAAATAATAAGACCGTAGAGTGTTCATTTCGTTCCTCATTCACGCTCTGACCTTCACAAAATATTTCGCTATTCGCTCAATATTATTGTTCGGGATTAATGATTTAAAATTTTATTTCCTATAATATATAAAAGGAGGTGATAAATAAATGATATTAGAGACTGAAGAATATAATAGATTATCCACAACTCAAAAAGAAGAATTACAAAGTTGGATAAAAGGAAGATTCACACATCGTAAAACTATAAATAATCATACTTCATATGGATATAAACATGTTTTTGAAAATGATAGACATGGATTTTATATTTCTAATGAACAATTCAAAGGTGCTATATTAGAGGCAGGATATTATCCAAGAGATAAATTGGTTAAGAATTGGAGTTTTTATGTTAAGTTTTTTGCTTTAACAAATGATAATATGAATTAATTTAAAAGGAGAGATTAAATGTTAGAATTAAATAAAACATACTGCCTAGATAATTTAGAACTAATGAAGCAAATACCTAATAATCATATAGACTTAATATATTGTGATATTTTATATGGAACAGGTAAGAAATTCAAAGATTACATAGATTTAAAACCAATTAAACAAGTAATAGAAGAATTCTATATTCCAAGATTACAAGAAATGCACAGAGTTTTAAAAGATACTGGTACAATATTTTTACAAATGGATTTTAGAATAGTTCATTGGATTAGATGTATTATGGATGATATCTTCGGTTACAATAATTTTGTGAATGAAATTATTTGGTCATATAAAAATGGTGGTGCATCCAAATCATCTTTTAGTAAGAAACATGACAATATATTGTTTTACTCGAAAACTAAGCAATACAAATATAATAATATTAAGGAGAAATCTTATGTCAATAAGTCTAAAGGTTATAATCCATACACTGAAAGATTTAATGATGAAAATGGAGATTATGTTTTAACTAATCCAATTGATGTTTGGGATATTCAATACATAAACGCTCATGATAAAACAAATAGAGTAGGATACGATACTCAGAAACCAGAGGCATTGTTGGAAAAGATCATACTTGCAGGAAGTGATAAAGGAGATATTGTAGCAGATTTCTTTTGTGGTTCAGGTACATCACTTGTGGTTGCTAAGAAATTAGGTAGGGATTTTGTAGGTTGTGATATTAACCAAAGAGCTATAGAAATTTCAAATGAGAGATTGAATAAATAAACTATCTATAAAGGAGGACAAAATAATGATCAACAACACCCTAATGGAGCCAGAATCATAACTCTTGGTGAAAATACCACTCAAATTAGTCAAATCGTACACAAAGATAATCCAGAATCTTTAGGGATATGTTTTTGCAATAGTTTTACTGAAAATAATAAACCAGAGGGCAATGTAGTAATTATTAATATAGTTAATATTCAGGGTGTAATCAGTTATATCAAGGCATTGACAGATATGTTGGCAACTTGGGAAATTGAAGGAGCAGAGGAGCAATTAGAATTGTTAAGAAAGAGTTTGGAGGAACTTTAATGACAGGAATCAAAAGAAAATACATAAATATCAAATGGGACAAAATGCAAGCTATTAAAAATGGTATAACTATTTATCATGTACATTGCATGAAAGAAAAATGGGATATGTTTAGAGATGACTGGGCACAAGGTTTTGATTCAGATTGCTTTGGGCATTGTAGTGAGTATGAAAAATGTAAAGATGCTTTTAATGATAAACAATATCATGGAGAAAATCATATGAAATTAATTGTTGTTCCATTTGATAAGGTTGATTGGCATGATGATGAAATTAGAGTTGTGGAGGATGCGAGATGAGTAAAAATATATCAACTTATACAAGAAAACAAAACATTAAAGATGTAATTGACAAAATAATTATAAAAACATTTGATATAATTCTATATCCATTAAGACTTATTTATTATGAATATGATGGTTCAGATTTACAGGCCAAGCGAAAAGTTAAAAAAGCATATAAAAAATTAAAGAATAATATTTATAGAGTTTTATTAGATGATGGTTGTGTTTATATTACCGATCTTTATGTAGGTCAAGAATATGGTTCTTATGATATTGTTTCAATTGGTGAAGAATTTGTTTTGCTACATTATTCTAATAAATCTGAGAAAGTAGTATTTGATGAGATAGAAGATATTTTAAGAGGTGATGAAAGTTTAGTGGTGGAGAGCATCGGAGTCAGGGATTTGTTTAAATATGGTTATTTTAAGGAAGATGGTAGAGTTATTAAGGTTATGATTATTGATAAAAAATAAATATTTAGTATCAATGAGGAGGTTTAAATAAATAATGTTTAAAGAAAAAGTAATTACTATTAATATTTTTGATCCTGAAATTTTAAAGGTAGGTACAAAAATACATGCAAAATACAGAAATATTATAGAAGATGATTATGAAGATTGGTTATTTGATTTTGATGGTATTATTGGTATATATAGAGAAGAAGTTTTATATGTAGAAAATCCAAATGAAGAAGATGAGTATAGTTTAATTGCTGATAAGTTTTATCCTAGACAGTATAGAGTAGATTTAGAAGATGTAGAGGATGGATATTGGGTGTTAGAATTGTCAGAATAGTTTAAAATGTATGTTTCGAAGCAAATCATAAAGGAGGTGATTATAGAGATGGGAGTATATTTAAGAGATAATAAAAGATATGGAATATTTAAGGCAGATTCAAATATTGGAACAGTAACCATAGAGATATATAAGTATGGATTTGGAGAAAAAATTGAAGTATTTAAAGATAAAAAATTCTTACATGAAATTAACACATTAGATTATATGGACGAAGATGGCGAGGACGATGATAATTATTCTTGTTGTTTAGCAAATTATCTAGAAACAGATGATGAATTGATAGTTGGAAATATTAAAATTAAAAAACCATTTTTAAGATGTATAAAAAGATTCAAATGATTTATATAAATAAACAATACCATATAAAGTTAAGTTTTAAAGCATACAGAGGAGGCGAGGTGGCAACTATGAAACAATATATAGTTTGGGTACGTGATAATGGTGCAACTTGGGAATCGTATTATTTTGATACATTAGATTCTGCTAATAATTTTATAGTAAATAATGAATTAGACGATGATTCATTAGAGATAATTGAAAGTAAATAAGAGGAGAAATAATAATGAGAAATTATACATTAAAAACTATTGATACATATGGTTTATTTGGAGATAAAAAAGATTTTACTGATAATCAAAAAGAAGGTTTAAAAAATATAGGATTTAAATTAACATTTATGGATACTATTTGGGAAAAATACATGGGTAATTTTTTAGATATGATGTTAATACCAAGTAAGAAATACTTGTATTTTTATAAATCTAGTCATTTTCTTCCTTGTGAGCTTAGTGAAAATGTTAAGGAAGAAGACACTTTAAAAGAACTAAAATTGATTGGTGTAATTTAAATTCCTTAAAATGTTAATAGGATTTAATAATAAAGTGAGGATGATTACAAATGAGAGAAATTAAATTTAGAGCATGGGAACCATTAAATAAAAGTATGATATATTTCGATGGTTTTATCCCATTCACAATAGGAGAGAGGTATATTGAGGGAGCTTTAAATGCACAGAATCAAGAAAAAAGATATTTAACAACTATGAATTACGATGCTATTGAAATGATGCAGTATTCAGGCCTAAAAGATAAAAGTGATAAGCAAAATGAAGTGTATGAAGGCGATATTATTGAGGAAGTTGGATGGGAGGGTGATTGTTATGTAGTTGAATTTATTGATTGTGCATTTTATGCAGTATTGATCAATAATGTTCCTAAATGTTTGCGCACAAAATATATTAAATTAGATGAGATGTACAATTTTCAAGTTATTGGTAATAAGTATGAGGATTTAGATTTGTTGAAAGGAGAAGATAAATAATGTTTTGGAAAAGAAAATACAAAAAAGCATTTGAATATTGGCAAAATAAAGCTCCTGTGCATCCTATGACATGTGGTAAGGGATGTGGAAATTTAGATTTAGAATATATTGATGAAAATAATGTTTTGCATACATATTGTAAACATTGTGATTATAAACAACAATTTTTTCCTGAAATGTTTTATAATTATTATAAAGAGCATCTTAAAGGCAGAAAATTAAAAGTTAAACCATTTTTTAGATGGTACGATTTATGGGTTGGGGTATTTGTTGATACTAAAAATGAAGCTGTTTATATTATTCCATTTCCTATGTTTGGTATAAAAATATGGTGGAAATATAAATCATTTTTAGATTTTTTAGATGAGGAGGTTTAAATATAATGACAAAGCAAGATAAAATAAATTTAATTAAAGAATGGTATGCATTTAGAGATAATATGTGTAAAAAATATAATAATATTTGTACAGAATGTCCTTTATATGAATCTAGTGATGGTTGAGCTGATGAAAATGGAGAATATGAATATGTTCATAATTGTAAATATGAGTTTGAAGATGGTTATACTGAAGATATAATTGAATTGATGGGAAATGTTTAAAAGTATATATAAACTAATAGGAAGAAGGAAAATAAAATGATTGAACAAGATATGATGATTTTACAATTTATAATGCCATATGATGAAATTTTAAAGGATGAAAACGCTTATTGGGAAGAAGATACCCAAACTATGTATTCATCCGAGAGATACTTGGCATTAATAGAATTTAACAAACATGGATTTAGAGTTTTGCAATTTGTACCTAATCGTTATAAGGATCATAAGGCAGAATGGGTTTTAGTAGAAAAGTGTGAATAGTATTTACATTATTTCGATTTGCACAATTAAAAGACAAAATTGATGCTATAAATACATAAATAATTATTCTAACCATCTTGTAATCTCTTGCAGGATGGTTTATAATGTATATATGGAGTTAAACGAAGGAGGTAATACATATGCGAAAGATAATTGATATTATAACTGATTATCAAATAGATTTAAGTCCGTATATTGATCTTAATTCAATAAAGATTATTAGATTGTGGACGCTATATGATGAAAAGACAATGTGGGATTCATGTAAATTTAATCCTATGACGGGTAAATCAGTTGAAACTTTGGATGATATTTATCTACAACATCTTAAAGGAGTATTCTTAGAAGACCACATTCATGATTGGAGAATTAGAAATGGTAAACTTGATTATTATTCTAGGATTGTAGGACAGGGAGAAAAGATAAAAATATTGATTGAATATGAAGATAAATAACCCAAACAAATTATATTTTTAATCTATAATGAGAGGAGAATATTTATGAAGATTATTAAAGTTGATTGTTGTTATGAGTGTCCTTATCATGAAACAGAGTGGAATAGAGGGAATCAAAATTGGGATATATGGTGCAAAAAATTTAATTTTAAAATTGGTAGCGGAGACGGTCTTTCATTGCATGAATTAGAAATACCAGAAAATTGTGATCTAGAAGAGTTTTAAATTAGCACAAAATGTTGCTTTTATATTATGAGTTAAAAATTAAAGGAGTGAGTACATATGTTAAAGACAATTGAGTTGATGAATATGTCCGAACAAGAATTAATTGAAATATTCAAAGACTATTCGGCAATACAATTAAAAGAGTTTTTAATATTTAATAATATCCCTTTCAGACCAAGCTTTGGAAGAAAGAAATTATTTGAACTTACTGTATCTGAAATTATAATGTTTGGTATATATTATAGAATTGGTCATCAGTGAGAAGAAAGGAGATAGATTATACAGAATGGATAAGAAATATATTGTAAAAGTCATAGACACTAGCGATGAAACAACTTTAACTTTACTAGATTTTGGTACAGTAGACTATTCATCAAAGCTAATTAATGTTTGTAGTATCATTATGGATTAAAAAAATGTTAGCAAATTAAGAAAATGCGAATGTGTTTTATCCGTCAGAGAAAGTAGATTAGGTAAATGGTTGGATGGAATTAAGAAAGAAGGAGTGTGTACATGAAAATTAGTGAAGCAGAGTTTATTAGTAAATGCATGGAGTCCAACGAATGTACTCTTGAAGAATTTCATGATTATTATGAAGTCTTTCCTTGTAATTGTGAATATGAAAATTGTGAAGGATGGCGAAATGAATTAAAGAAAGATGCAGTAAAGAAATTTTATGAAAATAGTAAAATACGATAAGTTGATGTTTTTATATTAGTATATTGAAGGAGGAAGAGCAATGAAAAAAGATAAATATTATGGAACTACTTTAAATAAGCATTTGCCAAAAGCAAGGGAAATATGGGGAATGAATTCAAGATGGCAATTTAGAATAGTTTGTAAAGCAAAATCTATGGCAGATGCCAACAGAATTGCAGTAGAATTAGGTTTAGATAAAAATACTTTTAGTCGTTATAATGTTAGTGAAACAGGCAATATGTTAGAAATTGAGTTGGCAGATAAATATGGATTTATTATTAGACCTTTATCTAGTTGGGAAAATGAATCTAAAGATATTACGGAAGTATTATAAAAGGAGTGTGTTTTATTATGAAAGAAATTAAACCATGTCCATTTTGTGGTGGTAAAGGTGAACTTAATGACGAAGGCAAGTGGGGTTCTATGTGGGTAAGTTGTCAATCATGTGAAACTGAAGGATCATGGGTGGATAAACACAATGGAAAAACAGAAGATGATGCTATTGGTAAGTGGAATACTAGAGTAGAGATATTGTCAAAATGGGAAGCACTTAAAGAACAATTAGAGAAAGTCGGCAGAACTCAAACTGTGTTTGTTGGTCATGTTTTAATGATGATGGAAATTCTAGAGAAAAATCCAGATTGGGACTTAAAGCGAGATGGAATGAAGCAAGAATATTTAAAATAACTTAAAGTCTTGCATTGGTTGTAATTAAAAGGAGGATAAGAAATGTTTAAAGAGATCAATTTTGTTCATAGTGTGACACATTTTGGATTGGGGAAAGTAGAAAGAACATTAATTCCTAGTGTTGGAATGACATTAAGAGTACCTAATAATACTCAGATTTATATTGTCAGACATACACATATTGATTATGATATTTTTCATGGAGAAGATTATATTACTGTTTATATTGAAGAATATATTCCTTCTGAAAATGATTCATGGGCAAAATAATCAATTCAAAGAATGGATTTATAGGTATAAAAAGAGGAGTGAAATCAATAATGAAGAAAATTTTACAATATTGTTTAGATCCAAGGAAAGAAGTAATGATATTTGTAACTCAACAAAACATCAATTATCAAAAAGTAAGTTGGATAAAATTATAGACGTTGAATTTATTAATATAACTAAGAATAGGAGTATGTTGGATGGAGAAAGGAGAAGGAGAATATTGGGGAAGATAGTAGTAGAAATAATTCACACCAATGAGCTTAAAAAATCAGAATATGTCTGGGCAGTAATTATTTATGAAACAGATAAATGGTTGGATGCTTTTTCCACTTATCAATCGGCAGAGAAGTTTTGTGAAGATAATGGATATGTGATTAAGGGATATGGAAAGAGAACTGTTCCAAATGTAATTATGAAGTAAAAAATAAAATTTTGTAAAGTTGTTGACTTATTGCTCTGGGATATGGTAGAATAGGGTAAGAGGAAATTTGAGAGGTGGAATTATTAATGAAGAAAATTAGATTAATTAGAACTACTATTGTTGAATATATCCCCGTACCAGATTATTATCCAATCGGTTCAACCATTGAACAAATGGCAGAGATTGATGTCAATCAAGAAGATAGAGAATTATTATTTAGTGAAACTAGTGAAGTTATTTGTAAATCTGATGAAGTTACTTATGAGATTTTAGAAGGAGAAAGAGAATAAAAATGGATACTAATGAAAAGTATTATGATTTTCTTGATAATTTGAGAGAAAGTGGTGTAACCAATATGTTTGGAGCAACACCTTATTTAATGGAAGAGTTTTCTGATTTGTCAAAAGTTGAGGCAAGGGAAATATTGAAGAGTTGGATGGATACATTTTCAGATAGGCATCCATTGTGATGTCTTTGAAGAAGTAATTTAATTCGTAAATACAGGAGGTTAAAATTTGAAAACTTTTGAGGATAAAATTGAAGATTATTTTAATGAGTTTATTAATCACCCAAGTCCAGATAATTATTATTTCTTTCGAGGATATGTTTCAGCAATGTTTGTTTCGAGAAATATTTCAGAAGATCAATTTGATGAATACTTAGAAAAAGCAAGATTAGTTTACTATAAATGACGAATTTTAAAGGTTAAAGAAAGGAGCAAACCCATGAAATATAAATCAATTACTGAAATGACAGATGAAGAAATAGAATTCTTATGGAAAGATATTTTTAATGTGAATAAAATTACTCATATTGAACGTAGAATTAATGAGAATGAAATTGAAGTTAGTTTTGAAACAAGTTGGGGCAACGATGATGACAAGATAGAAGTTGAAGATACGGTAATTATGTATCCCGATGATTTTGATGAACCTGATTTTCAACTTGCAGAGAATGATAAATTTGAATACAGGCAATACATGATTGCAAAAGGATATAGTGAATATTGGAAAGATAATAAATATGCTGAGGAAAATTAAGATTCGATGTATTTAAGAAAGAAGGTTATATAAATGGCAAAACCAAAAATCCCAAAACAAACTCCTGAAGAACAAGCAAAACATCAAAAACAATTTGAACTAAAACAACTTGTAGAAAGGCTTCATTTGATACCAGAACCTACATACAAATTCAATGTAGGAGATAGGGTTGAAATAGGCAATCTGAAAGATGTTTATGTGTTTGATGTTCTTAACGATGGGAAAATATATGAGATTGATTATACTTCTGTCGACAATAACTATGGCAATCCTATTACTAATTTGAATCAAAAAAGATATATATTTTGGTTTAACATTAGAAAATTTAAAGAACACCAAGATGACTCAATAGTTAAAAATACAGATATTAAACTAAATTATTTTCAAAGTAATATGAGTGATATATTTAGTAAAGCATATCATTTTGGAATTAATTTTGAACCAGAATATCAACGTGAATTTGTTTGGGATTTAGAGGATAAGGTTTCTCTAATTGATTCAATTTTCAGCAATGTAGATATAGGAAAGTTTACATTCTTACATTATGATGATCAAAAATGGGCAGAAACATGTTTCGGTTATGAGATTGTAGATGGAAAACAAAGACTAAGAGCAATTCTAGATTTCTTTGAAGATAGGTTTGCTTATAAAGGAAAACTATTTAGCGAACTATCACATAGGGATAGAAATCATTTTAAAAATTATCCTGTCATGGAAGCTGAGCTTCATAATTTAACCAGAGAACAAATTCTCAGATATTTTATTATGCTCAATACTGGTGGACGTATTATGGCAAAAGAGCAAATTGATAAGGTTAGAGATATGATAGAAAACATTTAAAATTATTTATTTTAGGGAAGGGTGTTTAAAATGAGAGTAATAGGATATTTGGATGGAAATGAAATATACAATAAAAATATACTCAATTTGAAGTAGAAAAATACGTTCAAGATGCTTTAAATTCATGGGATGATGCAGATGATGCAGGATTTATTGAAATAAAAATAGAAGATGATAATGGATATTTGTGGAGTCCGTAAGGGTAAAGTTAATTGTATTCTACATATAATTATGCTAAAATAATTATATTAGGTTTATATCCCAAAGGAGGAACTACATATGAACATATTTGTATTAGATTTAGACATCAAAAAGTGTGCTGAATATCATGCCAATATTCATGTGAATAAAATGCTGATTGAGGCAACGCAAATGTTATGCTCTGCATATTATTATACTAATGAATCTCATAAATCACCTTATAAATTAGCACACAAAAACCACCCATGCACCTTATGGGTAAGACAAAGTTTATCTAATTGGTTATGGTTAAGAGATTTAGGATTAGCATTATATGATGAATATCGTAATAGATATGGTAATAAAGATCATAAGTCTGGAGATGTTATATTGGCTTTAGACGCTCCAGATTTAATTGATAAGGGTTTAACCCCATTTGCTTTAGCAATGCCTTTAGAATACAGGAATGATGATGCTGTGAAGGCATATAGGGGTTATTATGTGGGTGAGAAGAAGGATATATTGAAGTATAAGGGTAGTGTGCCTGAGTGGTTAGAGGTTAGTTAGAAAAAGGGATAAGATTATGGCAAATAATAGTCTTTGTGTGTTGACTGAATTAAAGGAATTGTTAGAAAGATGATTGACCGCAATGTCTCAACTAGCAGATACTTATGAATCACATGATAATTTTGAAGAAACTAGATTAGAAAAGAAAAGACTTGAAGCAAAAAGAGATGCGTTAAAAATGGTTATTCAAAAAGTTATTGATTTAGAGAATGAGTAGTCTCAGAAATATGTGGATTTATAGAGAGGAGATTTTTAATTGAAAAGGTCTTGTAATAATTGTTTATGGGCTAATTGTAAAGATTATGGTAAACCAATTTTTCCGTGCCATGAATGGTTTAATGATACTTTAATAAAGTAAATTTAATTGGAGGTAAAATATGTTACGACATGAATACTATATTAGCGTTGAAAGACAAACTAATAAAGATACTTGGAAACATTTTTTAACACTTGATTCTGGAGAAGCAGAAACATTTGATAAAAATTATTGTATGTTGACTGGGTATGGTTGGAAAGATAAGTTTGCATTTAATCCTGATGGTAAAGCAATGTATATTAGTGCAGACGGTATTGAATATTCTGGTATTTGGTTTGAAACAAACAATAAGAAGATAGCTGTATTTAGTAGAGCATAAATCTCACTTCAATATATAGATTCGAATGGTTTAAATTAAAGAGAGAATGGCTTGAGTTTGTGTAGACTATTTTATGAAAGTGAATTATTTTTCTGTAATTTTAAGTGACAAGGAAGGAGAAAACATATGAAATTTCTAGTTAAAGTTAAAAATACAGACGATGAAATAATTGCAGGATTATTAAAATATGGAACTGTTGACGACATATTAATGGGGAACATCTGTTTAGTGAATGCCAATAAAAGTTCTTTTGATAAACTTAAATCCTGCTACGGAGTTTTAAGTGTGGATAAAGGTCTTAAAACTTTGAATAATAAAGTGGATGAATGGTTAGAGAGGGACAGTACATTAGAAATGTAAATTTAAAATGGGGGAAATTAAGATGAAAAAGACAAGAATTATTGAATATAAATATGATGAAGAGGATATTAAAGATATAAGGTTAAAATTAATGAATATTATGGATATGGTTTCTTATAAAGAATCTGAAAAGGAAATTATAGAAGATAAAATTCAAGAACTGATGAACGAATATTTTGATTTGTAAACTCCCTCGAAAATCTAGTTTTAATCCATAATTTAAAGAAGAAAGAGGTAAATATTTATGAATATATGTAAAATTATTAATGGACATTTTTCTTGGATTTTAGAAGTTGATGGACAATCAATATGTTTTCAAGGATGGCATAATGCAGAATATTTTAAGGTGCATTATGCTAAACTTGGATATAATGTAGAAAGAATTGATAGACATAATAATTTAGATTAAAACGAGGATTTGATCGGTAGGAGGTAAAAAATGATGGAATCATTAGTAAAAATTGGTGATAAAATTAAATTTAAAGATTGTGAAGAAACATCAATAGTAAAAAACAAATTTAAAAGTCTTGCCAATTGGGAAAAATATAATATAAATGGCATCGAGAATGCTTATTTTAATGCATTAAACACTTGTTATATTTATGGTGAATGTATTCTTGAATACGAAGTAATTAATATTGAATTTTATAATAATAATTATATTTATTATTTAGGTAAAGATAATTATCCTTTAATTACAGTGGATTTTGGAGATGGAAAATTATTATATCCTACAATTTTTGGCAATGAATTGATGCGGAAAATTTTAGATTTATATAATTTTCCAAATTATTAAAAGGAGTTGAAAGAATATAAATGACATTTGAACAATTAAAAATGTATGATAATTTTGTAATCGAAGAAGAACCAGATTCTATATTTTATAAAAGCGAAGATTGTTATGATAAATCAATAAATGCATATAAGATTAAAAATAAACAAAAACAAGATATTTATTGTATTTTAGAACCAGTTATATTTCCCAAAGATTATAAGGTTTTTCAAATTTAATACGATCAAACTAAGATTTAGAGGGAAAAGGAATGAGAATCTTATGACGGTATTTGTTTTACTAGAAATGAATAGTTATACTGACTATGAATTTTGTGGTGTATTTGCAACTAGAGCACAAGCACAAAAAAGATTTGATGAAATTGTAGAAGAAATTCCAAGACAAAGAGATAGTCTATATATTGAAGAATATATTATAGACTGATGAGGTAAGGAGGGGTAGAATTGTTAAAAGATAAAACAATAGAACCAAAATTCAATATAGGAAGATTACCATTATCAGGAAGAATAACTTTTATAAATAATGGAAATTCAGTATCAAGTATTAAAGAAGTTAGAATTAGAAGAGATGAAATTAATATTGACAATCCGTATTATTGGGATAAAGATGAATTTAAGTGGTATGGTGTTAAAGTTATTATTGATGATGCTCTTGAAGAGAGTCAAGTATATATTAAATTAATAGATAGTGGTATTGAGGAAGAAGGATTTACAACAACTGAATATTTTTATTATTTGATTAGAATTCTATATGTAGGATACTTGCGTTAAAACTTTGAATTTATTTTACTAGAAAGGAGTCGTATAAAATGAACAGAGAAGAAGCCGTAAATATTTTAATGGCATACGCTGTTTGTAATCTAGAAAATAGTAAGTTTACTTGTTTAGATTGCCCATTTAAAGCAGAATTACTTAAAACAGCATGTTGATTTTTGGTCTGCTCATACTGGTAATAAAGGTGGTATGAGAATCTATTGGAGTGCAAATATTGGATATTGGGCAACTTGATATCGTGAAACGTAGTGGAAATGATGGAGAGGGAGCATTAGAGGAAGATTTAGTATTGATTGTTGATAATAAATGAATGGATCATGAAGATGATAATGAATTTACACAAAAGATTATGAGTTTATTAGGAGAAATGCTAAAAGTAACTGGATGATAATAGTGAAATATATGGTTATTAATAAATAATTTTTGAAAGGTTGTATGTTATTACAATATTTTAAAAGTCACATCAATTGCATTCAATAAATAAAGAGGTGGAAGTAAAATGATTTTCTGCACAGGCGACACTCATGGGAGTATGGGAATGTCAAGATTTAATATGACAAACTTTCCATTACAAAAGGAATTATCTAAAGAAGATTATATGATAATTTGTGGAGATTTTGGATTGGTATGGGATAATTCGAAAGAAGAAAAATATTGGTTAAAGTGGTTAAATGATAAAAAATATACGACAATTTTTTGTGATGGTAATCACTCGAATCATGACATGTTAGATTCTCTTCCAGTCTCAATATGGAATGGTGGAAAAGTACATTTTATTAATGATAGTGTAATGCATTTAATGCGTGGTCAAATTTTTAATATTAATGGAAAGAAGATATTTACTTTTGGTGGAGCCGATTCAATTGATAAGCAACACAGAGTAGAAGGTAAATCATGGTGGAAACGAGAAATGCCATCAAATGCTGAATATGAAGAAGGATTAGATAATCTAGAAAAGCATAATTTTCAAGTGGATTATGTGATTTCACACGATTGTTCTCAGAGTATTTTCGAGAAGTTGATGGCAGGACTATGGGTAAAGAGTTTAACATCAATTAACAAGTATTTTGAGGTATTAGAAGAGAAATTAGATTATAAGAAATGGTATTTTGGACACTATCACGAGGACAGATGGATTGATGAGAAACATAGGTTGATTTATAATGATATTGTGATGTTATAAATAAAGGAGTGAAATAAATGGAATTGACAGATAAAGAAAAATTAAATCTACCAATGGAAGAAAAATTAAAATTAGTCGCAGATCACATTGAAAATATGACTGATGAAGAGTTTGAACAAGAATGTGGGCATTTATTCATAGATAAAGATAGTACAAACAGTCCTTGGCATCCATCAAAACAAAATAGTTTTTATACTTGTTGGTATTGTGGTAAAAATGGCAATGCTCATTTATGTACAGATGGAATGGGTAGAGGATTTTGTCCAGAATGTAGAGAAAGAGCAGAGAAGGAATTTTTAGATTGGGAGAATCCTAAAGAGAGGGAGGAGTGGTAAGATGGAAATCATTAAGGAAATGCAAGAAGTTGAAATAGAAAAAGTCATTATGACTAGGGAAGAATACAATAAAAAACTTAAAGACGCAAGATTACAGGGTAGAAATAATTTAGCAAATGAATTAAGAAACATAATTGTTAATTTTGAATATCGATTAAATATTGGTGGTATGAATATTTTATTTAAAAGATTATTAGATGAAATAATGAAAAATATTCTTTGGTAATGAAACAAATATTTTATCGGGCTTAAATCAATAAATAATTATTGACAAATTACTATAAACATGTTATTATTTACTTGTAAGCAATAAATAATTAAAAAGAAAGAGGGAGTTTAAAAATGAAAAAACTTAAAGTTACATGGAAAGGTATTACCCCATTAATTATGCACTCAAACCAAGGAGTTAACCCACTTCATCCTCTAACTAAGGAACTAAAGAAATATACGGGTAAGAGAACAAAAACTGATGAAGATCATGAAATGATAGCAGATTTAGAGTGGGAATGCGGTTTGTATTGGAAAGATAATATGGGAACTTTTATGCCAGCAGAAAATGTAGAGGCCACAATTAGAAATGGAGCTAAATCTATTAAGAAAGGTACAGCAATTCAGAAATTCTTATCAGTTGAACCATTATACATACCTTTTGCATATGGAGAAAATCTTACCAAAGAACAATTGAAAGCAGATTTAAAGTACAGAGATGTTAGAGTTATGAAAGTAAATAATGCTTCAATTTTAAGAACTAGAGCCAGATTCGATACATGGCAAGTTACCTTCTTTGTTAATTATGAAGAGTCTCAAATTGATCTAGAAGCTGTAATTCAAAGCATTGATTTTGCAGGTAAATATGTAGGATTATGTGATAGCAGACCTAAATATGGACAATTTGTTGCGGTTGTAGAAGAAGTAGAATAGATGGGCGTTTTTGGATTGGATCTGCTAAATTCAGATGTGTTAAGTTTTATTATTTTGTATTAGTTAGGTTGAGTATTTTATGTTGTGTTTTATTGAGATGTGGTGAGATGAGTTACGATGGGATACGTTCTGCTAAGTTGAGCATTTCGAGTTGCGTTTAGATACGTTCAGATGCGATGAGGTAAGTCAAGATGGGTTAGGTTATGAATTCTATGTTGGGGTGAGATTCGTTTTGTTCAGATATGTTGAGATAAGATGAGATATGTTTTGTTGAGCATTTTAGGTTCAGATATGACGAGTTTAGTTCCGTTGTGATTTGTTAATTTGTGTTGCGATTGGCTTCGCTAAGTTAGGCACTTTAAGCAAAATAAATAATAAAGGAGATATAAAAATGAATGAATTAGTAAACAAAAAAGAAAAATGGGAATTGCTATTTGAGTATATTATAAAAATGGATTATGCTACCACAATATTACATAGCGAAATTGAAGAAGTTATTAAAGAAAGTCAAAATACACCAAAATATTACTCTATTATTGGTAAAACAAAAAAGAAATTACTTGAAGCAAGTAAAACTATTAAATCTTTAGCGGGTCAAGGATATTCAATCGTTAATCCAGATGAATATACTGATATATCTTTAAAACATATTAAGAGTGGATTTAATAAGATTGATAAGGGGTATCAAGTATTGCAATATGCCCCTGTTAATGAAATGTCAAAAGAGGGATTAGAAGCATTTAGACATGTTTCCGATAGAGCAAAGACACTTCATGCTATGATTGCTGGTGGGTGCACAGAGTTAAAATTATTAAATAAAAAGAAGAGTAAATTGGTGTTGAGTAATAGTTTTTGATTAAGATAAGCATTTTGGGTTTGGTTTAGATATGTTGGTTTGAGTTGAGTTTCGATGAGTTGTGTTAAGTTAGTTAAGTATATATTATACAATGAAATATTGTATTCGAAGGATTAGAGAAAGGAGATAAATAATGTTTAAGAAATTTAATTATAATTTAAATCATAGTCTAGTAGGAACAATATGGGGAATATCATTATCTATAATGTTGGCTTGTTTATTTGAATTATCCATAAATTTAGAGGGTATTATACCTAAAAGTGAATTGGTTGTAGTTTTATTAAGTGTTGCAATAATATCTAATTTTAGCATAGCAACTTATATATTATTCAAAGGTGAAATTAAGCAAGTCAATGTTACTTATGTGTGTCCTACTGCCATAAAATATTTAAGCGAACAAGAGATAAAAGAATATGAGAAAACGGTAGAAGGTGAAATTAGAAAAGATATAGAATTTGGTGAAGAATTGGTTAAAGCATATAAAGAAATTTAAGGAGATGAAATAATGAAAAAACAATATATTTTAACTCAAGAAGAACATAAAGAAATTGCTAGTATTATTTCTAGGATGGATTCTTATTTAGGTTCTATTATATATTGTAGCAACAATTATGATCATATAAAAGATTGTGCGGTAAATTTAAGTGTTTTAATGAGTAAATTAGTTGGTATTTTAGAATAGTTCCAGGAAATGTGGGTTTCTAGGGAAATTAAAATTGAAAGGATTGATTATATAATGGGATGTTATGATATGGTAGTAGGTAATTTTGTATGTCCTTATTGTAATAATGTTGAGAGGGTAGTGTTAGATCAAACTAAGTCAGGAGCATGTCAATTTGATGATTATGGATTAGGACAGTGTGCTCCTGGTTTCTATAGTGACAATGTAGATAAGGGAAATCGTAGTTGTGGGAAATGTAAGATTGACTATGATTATAAAGTGACATATGAATCAGGGGTTATGACTTCTATTAAAATTAAGGATAAAATATTTGATATTACTTATACATACCGTAAAGCGGAGGAATGTGTTGCTAAAGTTTATTCTGAAGACGATTTGCAAAAATTGAGTAGTAGATTAAAATGGTTAAAAGAAGTTTTAGAATTTAATATTGAGAGAGTAAAACAAGCAGAAAAAGTTATCAATGATATTAATCCTAAGATGGATTTGTTGAAATCTAAGATTAGTAGCCAAGTAAATCAGAAATATGGGTTGTGATTTGTAAATTAATGATTTGACAAAATAACCCAACCCTGTAATCCTACTCTCACAAGGGTTTTAAAACCATAAATTCCCATAAAAATCAAATTTCAAAGGATGTTAGAAAGGAAATAAATATGAATTACTATTTTACAGCAGATACCCATTTTGGAAGTGAAAGAGTTCTTAAATTTGGTCGCAGACCCTTTGATTCAGTTGAAGAGATGGATAATGTAATGATTGATAATTGGAACAGCGTTGTTACCCCTGAAGACACTGTATATCATCTAGGTGACTTCGGTAATTATGAAGTTTCAAAAGTGTTAAATGGAAAGATAGTTTTACTTTGTGGTAATTATGAAATGGATGATTTAGGAATGTCAATTGATGAATTTATTAAGTCTTTTTATTATCCACATTTTAACCAAAGTAATATAGATTTAATTAATGCAGAATGTAGAAAATTAGAGCAGGATTTTAATTTCCATAGAGTATTTTATAATTGCGGAGAAACATTACCATTTTTAGGTTATAATTGTACTCATAGGCCAGAGGATTGCGATAAGACTAAATTTAATTTATTTGGTCACGTTCATGGATTATGTAAAATAAAGAAATACGGATTAAATGTTGGAACCGATTGTCATAATTTTAAACCAGTTGGATTAGGAGACATTGAATTCTTTAGAGATGCTATTAATAATGTGTACGATATAAATGTTTTTGAATAAAAAGGTTGACTTATCTTGTTAAATTGTGTTATTATAAATTAATAAATAAATATTAGAGAGGAGAAGGATAAGTGAATAAATACGATATAGGATTATTGGTAGGTCGTTTCAATGTATTCCACATAGGTCACAAATCATTATCAGATTTAGCATTGACTATGTGTGATAGATTGTTAATTCTTGTAGGTTCTGCTCAAGAAAGAGTCACATTTAGGAATCCATTTAGTGTAGAAACAAGAATTAAAATGATTAAGGAAATTTATCCTAGCGATAATGTTATTGTTCGTGGATTGCCAGACTTAACCAATGAAGATGATATTTCGGTAGAATGGGGTAGATATTTACTTGATAAAGTTCATGATATTATTGGAAAGAATCCAGATGTTATGATTTATGGGAATGATGAATCTAGGTCTGGATGGTTTGCTCCTGAAGATATAAAAGATATTATGGAAATTGTTGTACCACGCTCTGAAATACCTATTTCTGCAACAGAATTAAGATAATTGATGGTAGATAATAATTGGTTGAAATGGTATGAATATCACAGTCCAGAATTATATGAACATTATTATGATTTGAGGTTAGAACTAATGAATTGCCCTAATTATAAGGAGAATTAAACCATAAAATAAATACTTGACAAACTACTCAATACCGATGTATAATGAATCATAAGGTTGATTCAGGAAAAACTTTTATATATTGAAAGGATGTGAATTGAGACATGGGGAAAGAGGTATATACATAACCAATTTAAAGTAATACAAACTCCATTTAAACTAATAAATAAAATTATGAAAGAAGGAAATTAATAATGAAAACATCTTATCAAGAAATTGTAGACGTACAGGCAATTGGAGCACCACAAAACACTCGTAGTCTTAATGAAATTCTTGCAAAAGCAAATCAAGAGAAACTTCAACCTGCATCTAAAAATGTAGAACAGGTATCAGTAATTGTATCATAGAGTTAATTGATTCTTCAAAATAGAAAGGAGTATCCCATGAAAGACATATTTAATTTTGAACTAGATGAAAAGAATAAAAAGTTATTTCCTTATTGTGACTTCGTATTCCGAGCAGAAAAAGAAAATGATGGTAAGTATAAAATAACTTGGATTGAAGATGGAGAATTAGAGCAATCATATATAGAAGAAAAGAGAATGAAACAATGGTTGAGAGAAGGGTATTGGGTTGTTAAAGAAGACTAATTAAAAGAAAGGAATAAGACATATGAAAGAAACACCAAACTGTAAAATATGTCAATTAAAATGTTGTGGATGTCAAAGTTATGATACTTGTTTAATGCGTAAAAGTGAGAATGGTCATAAAATTGAAGATTGTAAATTTATGGCAAGTAAATACTATTTGTTTACTGAGTATTTGAGTTATGAGAAAGGTTTAAATATGAGATTATGTAATTACGATGAAGTGTGTAAAAGTTTGGTAGAAGCGTGGGAATAATTACTAAAGGAGAGATTATATAAATGAATAATAATATTATTAAGAATTGTATTGACTGTTCTTCTCATCAAATATTGCCTGATCCAGACCCTAATGATTGGTTTTGTGACGATGATGTAAAAGTTATATGTAGTATAGGAAATAGAGAAATTACATGTGCTTGTAGACCTTATAATATTAGAAAAGAATGTAATATTCCTAATTGGTGTTTTAAGTTTAGGTAAAATAAAATAAAATAAAAGAATAGTTTTAAAGGGTAGAAAGGAAATGATTGTTTGACTCAAATTAAGATTTTTAGTCGTGTTAATATTAATGATAGAATATCTGATTTAGAAGAGGATATTAATAAATGGCTTAATTGTAATGAAGATGAAGTGGAAGTGTTAGAAATTAAATGGCATTTTGAAAACACTAGGGTAGTAATGATAGTTTATAAACTGGTTTAAATTAAGTATAAAAAAGGAGGGGGGGAAATTAAATGAGCAGTAGTATATGTCATTCTTGCGGAGAAGAACTTCCATTAGATCACGCTTGTAAAATGAGAATTGAAGAAGATGGAAATATTTCTAGTTATCATATTTATTGTCCAGAACCTAAAATATGCCCTGATTGCGGTTATCATAGAAATGTTTGTGAAGAATGTTGTGAGTAAAAGGATATAAATAGGAGGAGAGTTTAATTATGTGTGAGAATAATAAAGAACGTAAACATATTACGATTAATATTTTACCTCAAAGTCCTAGTGCTTGGTTTTTTATAATGTGGATTGGAATATTTTTGCTTGTGCATGGGGAGGGAAGTAAATGTTAAAGTAATAATTTAATAGAAAGGATAAAATAATGTTTAAATTAGAATTATCCAAAGTTTCAGGGATTTTAGTTGAGCAATCAAATATATTTGAGTGTGATTTAAAAACTACTTGGGAAAAGTGGATGCATCCTGCTATTACAGAGCAATTTACATATTAAGAAGTTAAATTGTTTATAGATGGTAATAAAAGGAAGTGTAATAAGTATTAATTAATTTTAAAGAGGAGATTATATGCATAAAATAAAAGGATATTGGAGTAAATTTGTTTTAATTCAAATGATAGCAATAATACTTTTGTCTATAATTGGATTACCTAAAAGTAATTCCAGTATGTATTGGTGGATGGGAGTTACTTTGATTGATATGATTGCTACTCATCCTGTATTTTATGAAGAGGAGGAAGATAATAATGGATGATGATATTATTGAATTTAAACCAGAAACTAAAATACCTTTATGGGGCAGAATTATATCATGGATATTTGGTGGAATTCTTTTAATTGTTGCATTATCAATATTAGTGATTGGATCTTGGACTTTAGGATTAAGTATATTAGAAGAAATGAAAATGTTTGGATTATTAAAGACATTATTAACTTTAGGTGTAGGATCTTTATTGTTTTTACTTTCTGCTTTGATGATTGTATTGTTTACTGCTATTGTAAGAAGAATTATGAAGTGGGAATGGTTGAAGATTCCACCAATGGAGTAGGAATGCAAAGTGTGATGTTCAAGTTGATGGAAGGATGTGGTTGGAATGTAGAAATAAATATTTTGTTGGACAATGAATAAAGGTCAACCTGTTGGCAATACTATCTACCAAGGGAATAAATAAAGGTAAGGTGATAGTATATGCAAGTAGTAAATAAAGTTTCACAAGAGATAAGAAGAGGAGATATTTTTCTGGTAAATCTAGGTGAAGGAGTAGGGTCTATCCAAGGTGGTTTTATGCGTCCAATGATTGTAGTGGCGAATCCAATGTGTTGTAAGTATTCTAGTGTGATTCATGCGGTGCCGACGACAACAAAATCAAAACGATATATTCCTACCCACGTGGAAATTTCAACCGATACTGGATTAAGGATAGTTTCTGTAGCACTTTGCGAGCAAGTACAACTTTTAAATAAAAGTATGTTTGTGGAAAAAATTGGTCATTGTGATAATTACATAATGAGCAAGATTTCAGATGCATTGAGAATACAGTTTGATCTTGGTGAAACTAAAAATAATGTTGCTTATGCAAATTAAGAAGGAGAGATATAATTAGTATAATATGGATTTCATAACTTTTTTAACTAAAAAAACTTTAAGCATATTTAATATCAATATAAATACAATTAATGAGGTATTTAATAAAGATCATTATTCAAAAGTCAACAACGTAATAAAAACACATAGGAAAAAAGATATACAAACTAATGCAGAGCATATCTTTCAATTGGTAGAAAACGGGATTACTCTTGCTTATAGTGAGATACTTAAATATTTAATTGTTTTATTTATAGCGAAATGTTTATGTTTAGGTATTTCACTTCCGGTTTTTATTGTAATGACTATTTTCACTGTTTTAAGAGTTTTTGCTGGCGGTTCCCATTTATCTACCTTTAATAAATGTTTTGGGGCAATGATAATATGTTTTCTTTCTTTAGGATGGATAGTAACTCAAATACATATAGATTACTTATATTTAATAATTGGATATATAATTAGTATATATTTAGCTTATAAATATGCTCCTCAAGAAAGAGAAGATAAATCAGATAAAGATTGTGATAATGGTAATATAAAAAAGCATAGAAGTATATTGTTTGTTACAGTTTGTTGTTTTTTAAGTATTGTGCTTTTAAATTCACATCAAATAATTAGTACAAGTGTCTTTTTTGGAGTATTGCTCGAAATATCTACAATTACACCTATTGGAGCAAAATTTTTCAGATGGATTGACGGAGGACATATATGATCGAAGTAGTAGTTATTGCTTGTTTGGTTGCAAAATTCAAAGGATATAAATGGTCTGAAATATTTAAAATATTTAGACATTGGAGTGCTTATTCAATTATATTAACTTGTATACTGAACATATATATTGTGTATTTGATGATTCACGGAGAATATTGGTTTTTACAATATAGTAGTTGTATAAAAGATGTTACATTTCTATTTTACATATTGTTAATTATTAAATATAAACTAATTAATATTTCTGTATTTAAAAATATTAACATAAAAAAGAATGGACAATTAATTACATCGCTTACATCACCAGTTATTATAGGGGCATTATGTGCGACAGTAGGATCTAAATTAAATCAATTAGCTATGTTTTATAATAATGGTAAAATGCCTGTATTTCCAAGCAACAGCATTAGTATTGGGTTTTCAAAGATTGATATGTTTGAAAAAGCGTCAGTATTTAATGATTTTCATATATTGGGTAACTACACGACAAAATTAATATTTTTAACCGATACTTGGGATATTTTTTATGTAATAATGAGTCCAGGTGATATATTGATAAAGTTATTTGCCGGAATGGTTTTATATTATTCAATTAAACAAAGTAATAAAACAACGTAATTCACCGAATATAAAAATAAAATAATACTTGACAACTCATTGTATATGTATTATACTTAATATATTAGAATATTAAGGAGGAAATACATATGGATAATTTAGTAAAAATATTTATAAACTTTTTTCTTATAGCGATTCCTGAAGTGATATTTATGGTAATATTATTAATTAAATTTATGAAAAAAAACGAATTCTTGGACATTTATAGATTTAAAGAGAATATAAAATGGTATTTAATTTTAATTATCCCACCTTCTTTAATAATTAGTATACTTCTTTATGGATTTGCGATTCAACAAAATGTTGCATCTTTGATTAATTTAATATTGTTATTTTTTTTATCAATTTACGTATTTGAAAAGACAAAAATTGAAGAAGTTAATTATCTAAAAGTAAAATTATTAATAAGGTTTATTCCATTGTATTTAAGTTTAATGGCAATTGATTTATTAACTGCTCCAGTTTGGTTTTACATTTTTAATTTAAATTATCAAGAAATATCTAAAAATATTTATTTAGTTTTAATTTGTTCAGTCCCATCAAAAATTATAGAATTTGTAATTATTATATTTATAATTACATATAAACAAATAAAAATTCAAATTAATATATTAGAATATATATGCGTAAATATTTTCTTCAAAAGATTTGTTGTAATTACTATGATATCATTATTAATATTTGAAATATGTATACTAAAATTAATTCTTTTTAATAATCTTTTAAATATTATGAATACATTAATTGGACAGATAGTATTTATAATATGTACAACTTATTTAATACCTTCTATTGTAATAACTGGATTGTATTTAATAATAAATCATTGCGTTTCTCTTTTAAATAGTGTAAAACAGGCTTATAATCTACCTTCTAGCGAAGATGATTGTCTGTTTAACAAATAATTATAAAGCAAGGGAGGTGAAAAATATGAAAAATAAAATGTTAGCAAGTGGTTTGGTAATTATTGCTTCTATTGCTGTGCATGCAGCTACAATGCCTTGTTTTGCAGTGTGGCATCAACCAAAAACCCCTAAATGTATCGCGTAGTACATACCCCATAATCCAAGGAGGGAGTTTTATACTCTCTCCTTTTGAATTGTAAAATAATTTTAAATTACTATTGACATATTCACCACCGTAATGTATTATAGTAATATAAAGTAAACATTTAAAAAATTTATATTTACTCAATTAAGAAAGGTGGATGAATTAATATGTTTTTCAATACAAAAAAGAATATCGAGGTAGTCAAATCAAATGAGGTAAAGGATTTTAAGAAACTCGCAAATTTAGTAAAAATAGCTGTTGGTAATAACACCATTTCAGAATTTGCAGGAAAAAATGGTATCCCCAATTCTATTAAAGACATTGTTAATATCTTTAATGCAAAAATAACTACATATCCAGAACTTTGGCTTCTTCAAAAAATTGCTAATGGATCAGAATTAAGAGTATCTTTTGATCAATTAAGGATCGCCTGTGGTTATGATATAAATGATGGAGATATCAATTTAAAAGACATAAAACCATTTTGGGGCGGTCTATATATGGTAAACTTTGGTAACTTTGTAGATTCTATCCAAGGGGGTATAAGACCCGCCTGTATTGCCCAGAACAACATAGGAAATAACATGGCTACAATAACTTGGGCAATTCCAATATCTTCTAAACTCGGTAAGGCTATGCCCATGCATATAAGAATAGGTAGAGAGAGTGGATTAGAAAGAGAATCAGAACTTCTCATAGAGCAAATGAGAGTGATTACAAAAAGAGATTTGCTTATAGATGGCCACATAAGATTCTTAGGAGAGGCAAATGACGAGATAATGAGGCAAGTGTCGATTGGCATTATGAAACAGGCTGGTATGGTACACACTAAAGCTAAAGAATCTACTGTAAGCAGATTTTTAGATAAACTCAATGAATATGTAAATAAAGAAGAGGAAAGTCGTATCCGTCACCTTCAAAGTAGTAATCGTGGATTAATACTACAAACTGGAAAGTAATATAATTATTATGAAAATAAAATAGATGGTCATTATATCATATATTATTAACTAATCTTTATCATTCTTATTATAATGACCATCTATATACAACAAATAATATTAGAAAGAAAGAAGAGAAAATAATATGCAAACACTATCCCTACCCCACATCCTCCTAAACATAATATTCACATCAATTCCAGAAGAAGCATTCATAGCAATAATAACTCTAATATTCCTAAAACTAAATAATCTCCTAGACATTTACATGTGGAATAAAAGCCTAAAATGGATTACATTAGCTGTACTTCCTGTATCCATAATGATAAATATCCTAAAATACATAATAATTGTACCCCAGCAAAATATGATGATTTCAACTATGATTATTATGATTTTACTCATGGAATTTATAGTTATAAACAACAGTTACGACATTAATATCTTATTAATCATTAAAACAGCAATATTCACTATCTCAGGTTTTGTTATTGTAGGAATAGTAGAATACTCATATTGTCCCTTAATTGCCTCATTGTTAGATAGACCAATATCATTCTTTAATGCTAATGTATGCTATAATTTTCTATTAGGTCTTCCTGCGAGAGTATTATATTTATGTGTCATTTCATTTGTCATAATTAGAAGGAATAGTACAGTTCATATTGATTTATTCAATTCCATAGTTAAAAACAAATTCTTTATATATAGTTTACTTTTAATAGTATTGGTTAGAATTTCTTTAGTTTCTTATGTTGTAAAATTAATAGAAAGAAACAATATTTTAATTTACATACAATTTGTAGAAAAATTGTATATTATCATTGGGATAATTTGTATTCCAATAATTTTCATAACTTTATTGCTGATGTTTGTTAACAATCTATTGTGCAAAGAACAGATTAAATTGCAAGTATATGAGAATATGATTAATTCAAATGGAATTAATGGTTATTAATATAATGGTAATGTGGTATCTTAGACAATTAATCAAGACAGACGAACAATTTAGAATAAAATGTCGAACATATGTACTATTTTTGTTATGATAGTTGTTGAACAGTAATTTCTCCCATGATATAATATTAACAAGGAGGTATTAAGAGAATCAAAATACAATTTGTAGTAATTTCCATAAAATAAAATTAAAGGAGAAGTGAATATATGGAAAATTGTAAAAAAGAAGAAAATGAACAATCAATTTGGGTTATTAAGGATCAAAATGGTAATTTTTCTAATAGATCAAGCATAGGCAAATCGAGTAATAAAAAATGGCAATACATAGCATTTAAGACATTCTCCCAAGAAGCAAGGGGATACACGACCAAAGAACATGCTGAGAAAGCTTTAGTTTTCTTAAATAAAAAGAAAGTTGATGCAGAATTTAATTTTACTTTTCATATAGAATGTCTTAATTTAGAAAAAATTATTGATGAACATATAGTATTCCAAGGTGATAATTTGGTTGTATATGAGAAAGAATTATTATTAAATCATTGTGGAACGGTAAAAACTAGAATGTGTCCATGCTCACAAAATTTTGTTTCTTCTGGTGTAATCTAATAATTTAACATTTGAAGCATGACAAACTGCTCTGAATCCCCGCCACTGAGCAGTTTGTTTATAAAAATAAGTATTATTCCTTGACATTATTAGGGAGGTCATGGTATTATTATATTATATAAATGTTAAGATATTGTGACGATAATGTGAAGGAGTGATATTTATGTTAAAAGAAAAATCAGTAGAGTTAATTCAAGAATTAAATGTGTTAATCAAGAAGTATTCAAGTAATGACAAGGTTAGGAAAATAATTGTAGAAGAATTTGATAAGAGAAATATGAAGGGTAGTTTAGCAATCGGTATTCTAAATGAAAACAGAGAATTATCTACCTTGGATATCGATGAAAGTAAAGATGTAATAATATTATTTATCTTTACTATGAGTATTTATAATGCATTGACACATAAAGAGTCAGAAGATAAAGAATCATTGGGGGAAATTGAAGAGATATTAAGAATTGATCCCAAAAATTATTTTAATGAAATTGAGATTGAGAACTTAAATGATTATAAATTTGAAAAGAAAGTAGACAAAAAAGACGAAGTTATTGTTTTCCCTAAAATGAACAGAATTGCTCCTGGATTTTATTCTGGATATATGTCTGGAAAACAATTCGCTGAATTAGATGCAGGGAATGAATTTATCTATAATTTTAAGACACAACGTGACCCACTTATTGATGTATATGGAATGAAACGAATACATTTAAACAAAACCAATGCAAAAGAAATTAGAGATGGTGTTCTTTCGGGAGATCAATTCCCAACTACTATAGTAGTAAATGTTCTTAAAGATGGTACAGATGAAATATATTATGATGAAAAATCTGGTGATCTGTCTATTATATCAGGAACTAAAAACCTTGTGGACGGTATGCACCGGAAGGTCGGAAACTCCTTGGCCTACGCAATTAACCCTGACATACAATTTAATTGGCTATTAGTTGTAATAAATTACAGTGAAATTAGGGCACAAAAATATATGGTTGAAATCAATAAGCAACAAAAAATGAAGCAAGAGCATATTAAGAATATGGATACTGCTAGTCTTGGCAATGTAGTCGTAGATGCAATTAAAGATATTGATACTTCTGAATTTGCAGATCAAATAAAGGACAATGATAAAGAAATTGGACATTTTGAACTTGAACATTTTGGTATGGCAAAGAAGTCAACATTGGCTATAGCTATTGAAGAGTGTTACGGAGATAAATTAACCAACAAACTTCAAACAAAACCCATTGCAAACCATATTGCTAATGTTATGGATTATATCATTGGGTTGAATGTTGAGGCGTTTATGGAGCATCCTGAAGCAACTCAGAAGGTAAGTTATATCAACCATAAAAATATGTTTGCAGGATATATTGCATTATCTGAACGTTTATATGGTGTTAAAAAGTGGGATGATATACTTGAGGAGATTTTAGATAAAATAGATTTCAGTATGGAAAATTCATTCTGGGATGATATTAAATTAAGTAAAGAATCAGATATGAAAAAATCAACGCGCACAAATCTATATAAGTTCTTTCAAAAATTAATTTAAAGGAGATGCTTTAAAATGACTAAAATTGAAATTATTAATAACGAATCACAAACTGAAGAAAAATTAGTATTCGAAGTAGATCCAGAAGTTAAGGAAGAATTTTTAGAAAAGCAACTAAAATCAACTAGAAGTTATTATCGTTATATTTTGCAATTAGCTGATGATTTCGAAGTTAAATTAGGAAAACCAATTTATAACTTTAATACAGAAGAAAGAGATGAATTGTTAATTGTTCAGTATAAAAACAAAAACAAGTTCGCATTTCAAACTGTTTTATCTCCATTAAAAACTTATGTTGACTTTTGTATATCCCCTAAGAATTTAGTGAGACACAATGAGAATAGATTCAGTGCCATTATTACTAGTAACTATAAATCGTATATCAATATTCAAGCAAAAGAAAATTCCTATATTCCTCTATCAGAATGTAGAGAGTTTCAATCTAAATTAGTAAATTATCAGGACAGAGCAATTATTGAATTGCCAAATCTAGGGGTCAGGGGTCGTACTGAAAAAGGAAATACTCTTGAGGAACTAGTTAATCTAAAAGTTAAAGATATCGGTTGGAAAGAAAAGAGATTATATCTTACTAAAAACAATGGTGAATTTAGATGGATGGATGTAGATGATTACACGTTAGATTTACTAAAAAAGGTTATTGATCAAGATTTCTATGTTGCTAACAATGGATTAAAGACAAAACCTAATGATGATGGAGTATATGAAAGTACGGATAGGGGAAGAATAATCAATAAAACTGAATATGTTTTTAGAACTCCAGGAAAGAACAAAGATGGGAAAGTAGATTATCAATTCTTTGCTAGTAGAATACAACGAATTCAAAAATGGTTAGGAAAACCATATATTAGCATTAGCAACCTATATTTTTCTGCTATTATTGAATATGCTAAAAAATTGAAGGAAGAAAAAGGCGAAAAAGATAAATTAACCAGAGACGATTACATTTCAATCAATGAGAGATTCGAGTTTGGAACAGATGGAGAGAAATATCTCTTCAAAACACGAGAATTGATCAATTCTTATTTGAATGACGAGAGGTAACTATTATGCAAAATACATTGTTAGAAATGTGGAAAAGATATAATTTGCTTCTCTCTTTTAAGAACGAAATGAATAAATTGGGTTATGCGTCTAAGGATTTGTATTCCATTGAAATGAAAATGGAAGTTTTGATGGAATTGATTTATGTAGAGAGCGAAAATGTTTTGGAATCTCTATTAAAGAAAACTTATTTTCGCTTGCTAAAGAAGATTAACAGAGGAATTAATTATTTACCTGATATAATGTCTAACAGTGAGGAATGGGTTCTTAATCCTATTGAAAAAGATGCTACTGCGTGGACTGACTTAGATGTTTTAATTTTTACCACAAAAACCAAAACAGTAGTATTTAGTAAATTATCTAGACAAATGGAAGGTAGTCGATATATTGACGGAAAATGGCAATAAGAAGGGAATTGATATTTTATGAATGTTGGAGAAAAAGTTTTCTTATTTAAAGAAAGGTTAAATCATAAATATTTTGCAGATTTTGCTAGGGCAGCAAACGTTCCTCCTGCGTGGTTAAATGAAATTAAAGACAAAGAAGAAATCAAACAAATAAGTGATATGTCGTATCTTATAAATCTTTGTTCGTATTTAGGTATGACAATTGATGATTTTTTAAGAAATGATGATATTATAAAAGAAGAAATTCCTGAAGTTATTGATCTGAATTCAGAAGACATTGGTGTTTTACTCAATAATATGATACTATTATTACGAAGGGATGGAACAAAAATTAACAATGTAGTAATGAATGATAAGAGTAAAGAAGTTTGCATAGATAGTCTTGCGGTTGTAAAAACACTAGTTAAACAGCATTTGTAAAGGAGTAAAAATCATGGTGTTTAAAGGAAGATCCACAGATACATTTGAGATGGATGATATTGAAGTTTATCAGTTAGTAAAGGAAGGTTCGTTAAGGTCATATCCAAGTGGATTTTGGGACGGAGTTACTGCTTCTAAAACTGCTGAGAAAATTCTAAAATATGTTTTTAAGGATATTTTAAATTGGAGTATTGATGACATTAAGGTAAAAGTCACTAGAGAGGTATTTGAGGAATATAAATTAGTTGGAATGCTTAAAAACATATATGATTCCAGTATGTATATTTGTTTAGGAGAAGTATATCCAGAATTAAAGGAATGGGCAAACAAACAATATCAAACTAACGAACATGCTGATTTTGTTCATAGAAGGTACTCAGATGACGAATTGATTTATATTATTCAAGAAAAAGCAAAAGAGTTAAAGAGAATTCCAAAAGGTGTTGATATGAAAACACCAAGTAGTGCAATTTATAGCAACAGGTTTGGTTCATGGGAGAAATCTTTAATGAAAGCAGGTTTAATTGAAGACATCTATAAAGATGTTGATTTCGAAAAGCATTCTAAGGAATCTGTCATATCAAATTTAAAAGAATTATTTGCAAGCAAAGAAAGAGTATTAGATAAGAAAGAAATACTTGCTATTTATCCAGAAGGATTAATCAAAGAATATTTTGGAACTTATAATAACCTTGAGAAAGTTATTGTAAACGAGTATACTAAAAAAGAACTTACCAAAATATTGAAAAAGAAGCAAGAAAAATTAGGTAGGATTCCTAGTAATAAAGATATGAAGTTCCCAATGGCTATTGTGTTTATAGATAAGTTTGGAAGTTGGCAGGAGGCGATTGACAAATTGGAGAAAACTTAAAATGCTTGAATATTGAGGTATTATTGTAGTATCTCAATAATACATAAAAAGTACGATTAATAAATAATTATATTCAAAAGAAAGTGAGTTAAATAATGAGAAAAAATCCACTAAAACATAATATATTGTTTGTCAGCGTGATTAGTGCATTTATTCTCTATGGAAGCACAAATGGAAATCATGTTGTAAATAAAGATATAAGAAATACTAAACATATTAATTATGTAAGGAGTGATGTTTGTGAAATATTAAAACAAATGAGAAAACAATACATAGCGAAATTTAAACCAGAAAAAGTTATTGCTAAGCAAGAAAACTTGTTTATTGTAAGTGCTTATGATCTTTCTTTTAACAGTTGTGGTAAATCAAGAAGTTCAAAAGGATATGGAATAACCGCATCAGGATATGACTTAAGAGGTCATACAATTGATTCTGCTAGGATTATTTCTGTTGACCCTCATATTATACCACTTGGCAGTAAAGTAAGGCTCGCATTTAAGGAAGACAGGTATAAGAGGTATGACAATATTTATACTGCTTTAGATAAAGGAGGTTTGATAAAAAATAAAAAGATTGATTTGTTTGTTGGTGATAACGTGTGGTCAAGAAGTAAGATTAAAGAATTCGGTGTAACTGAATGTGAAGTAGAAATAATTAATGATTAAACACATCAAATTAATCAATATTCCTAAAAATACCTCATTTTACCTCTCTCATGCTCTATATATCTTGCTCATACTTCAATTTACTAACCAATCTAATCAACCCGATAAAAACACGATTTTAAATGCTTTATTTTGATTAATATTTAATGAAAATGTAACAATTTTAGAAAATTAGCATATCATGTGAACAAATTAGTAATACAAAAATAAAATTTAAGGAGAATGATAAATTATGAGTAGTCTAGCAATGAGAGATTGTATTGTAGAACCGTATAAAGATTTCTTTGACAAGTTAAAGGTTTTAAAGAAATTACAAAAGGAAATGTTAGTAATACATGGGAAAAATAAGAAATATGATATTATTGACTTGGATACATGTCTTATGGTGGAATTTAAAAGTGAGAAATTATATCACTGAGGATACATAAAATATTTTCATAAAACTTTACAAGACACCCTTAAATTATAAAACTAATTCGTATACATCTTTAAGGAAATAATTAGAAAAGAGTGTGAATATATGATTATAACTAAAAGCGTAGAAGTTGTAAGAACTGAGCAAATCATAATTGGCAAACAATGCAATAAATGTGGAAAACCATTTAATCCACATGATGAAAATATTCAACCATTTAATACTTCTTTAGGGGATTATGGGAATTGTAAGTCAGAGATATGTGATGTCTGTTCATTGGAATTTATAAAGTCATTTGCTATAGTTCCAACTGGCTTTATGAGTAGCCCTCACTTTACATCATCATTTGATTTAGATCATGAGTTACATCAGTCTTTATTTGAGGAGTGGCAACGAACTGGAATATGGAATTGTGATGAAGATCCTTGGAGAGATTATTATCATAATGACGATGATTCACAAGAAGAGAACTATGAAGAGTTTTATGATGCTACAGAAGATCGCAAACCTTTACATACTAATCCTTTTAAATTAGTAAAGTAGAATAAATTCTGTAGATTGATTTAAAAAGGAGGAAAGTAAACGATTGTTGTTATCTGAAACAGTGATAGTAAAATGGCACGCAAGTAATAAAAAAAGATATGAAAATAAAGGATATTTATATACTGGAATTAGTAATGATTTAGAAATTAGCGTCAAAGATTTATCTAATAGTTCCCACGCTTTGGTTAATGTTCAATGTGATGGTTGTGGAGAAATATTAACTAATATTCAATGGTGTAGTTATACAAAGGGAGTAAGAGAAGATGGTAAATATTATTGTAGAAAATGTGCTTACAACTTATTTAGTAAAGAAAAAATCATAAAAACAAAAATAATCAATGGTAAATCCTTTGAACAATGGTGCTATGATAACTTACTTAAAGACGAAGTAGACAAGATACTATCTCGTTGGGACTATGGGTTAAATAAAATACACCCTAATGAAGTCAGTTATGGTTCGCTAGGAATTAACAGGAAAGGTTACTGGTTCAAATGTTTAGAATATCCAGAGCATAAATCTGAACAGAAGAACATTAGTAGTTTTATAAGTGGGCATGAAGGTAGTATTATTTGCAATCAATGTAATTCTATATCTATAACTCATCCTGAATTACAAATATATTTAGTAAATAAAGAAGATGCTTTAAAATATTCATTCGGATCTGATGTAAAGATTCCTATGAAATGCCCTGATTGTGGGTATGAGAAATCAATGCAACTTTTAAGTTTGATAAACAATGGATTTGCATGTCCAAAATGTTCAGATGGAAAATCATATCCAGAAAAATTTATGTTTAATGTCTTGGAGCAATTGTTAGATAAAGAATTTAAAACCCAATTAAGCAAAAATACCTTTAAATGGTGTAAAGATTATAGATACGATAATTACATAGATAAAATTAATTGTATTATCGAAACTCATGGAATTCAACATTATGAAGAATCTAGTGGGATTTTTTGGACAGAATTACAAAAAACTCAAGATAATGATTTCACCAAAGAATGGACTGCAAGGGGAAATAGTATAGCAAACTACATAATTATCGATTGTAGAAAATCTAATATAAATTGGATTAAGGACAGTATCATGAAAAGTAGGCTTCCTAAGTTATTAAATTTTAAAGAATCAGATATTAATTGGTTGAAATGCCATGAATGGGCTTGTAATAGTTTGGTTAAGGTTGTTTGTAATTTATGGAATTGCGGAACGGATAATGTTTCTAAAATAGGAGAAAAGTTAAAATTACATAGAGACACAATTGCAAGATATCTCAAACAAGGAGTTGAGTTGGGGTGGTGTGATTATGATCCAGAAGAAGAGAAAAGAAATAATATATTATCACTAATTAAAAATATAAGTAAAAAGGTTATATGTTTAACTACTGGTAAGACATTTGATACTTTAAAAGAAGCGTCTAATAAATATAATATAAAGAGTTCTAGTAGTATAGTCTATTGTTGTAAGCATAAATATAAACATGCTGGCAAATATTTAGGTGAATCGCTGGAATGGATGTACTATGATGAATATTTAAAATAGTATGATACTAAATTTAGAAATTGATGAGAGGAGAGTTATTAGTGACAAATCATGAAAAAATTAAAAATATGACTGTTATTGAAATGGCAAAATATCTTGCAGAAACCAATTTGCGTACTCAATATATAGGTCAAATATTTAATGCAGAAGACAATATTGTCTGTGATGATGGTTCTATTGGAGTAGATTTTGGTGATACAAATGGATCTGCAAAAGTTTATAAAGGAGAGTATGAAATAATTGAAGATATTGATAAAGAATTACTTAAATTTGTTAGTGAAAATTGTCCAGAAGATGTATATTATCAGGACATATTAGATTTTATCTTAAAGCATAAGGTAATATTAGTAAATTTACTGAGTTAAAATTGGAGATTTAAGTGATTATAAATAAAATTTAAAATATGAAGGAGATTAATAAAAATGAGCGAAAACAAAGTTCAATTACAGGTCAATGTAATAAATCAACTAAAATTACTTCGTCAAAGTACATTCAAAGATACCCTATGCTTTCTAGATGAGGACATTCAAAATGCTCAAAGAGCAAAGGCAACAGAGGTTAAAGTAACAGTAGATTATTACGAAAAAACAGTAATTATAGAAAACAATGGACAAATTTTAACTAAACCTCAAGCACTATTTTCTATTGCTGAAAGCGAATGGGATGATGATGTTAAATCTACAGAAAATCCCTTTGGTATGGGTTTCTTTAGTAATATTACAGTTAGTAATTTTATTCAAATATATACAGGTAATAAATTAATTACATTTGATGTGGAAAATATGATTCAAACAAATGACACCGAAATTAAAGTAGAAGAAGTCGAAGAATACTATGAAGGATTTAAATTGGTGTTAAATAATTTTGATTTTAATACTGCTTCCTCATCTGATATTCAAGAAAGAGTAAGATTATTGGGAAGATATATTCATGAGTTAGATATTTATTATAACGACACATTGCAAGAGAAGAAGGATTTAACCCAAGGTGATAACAGTATATATAAATTACCTATAGAAGACGCAGAAAATTTTAAAGGTTGGATTGCACTAAATAATAATTATGGATGGGGAGATAATTTAAATATCTTTTATAAAGGAAGATTAGTAACTAAACTAGAAAGCACACCTTATCTAAAAGGTGATTTACATATTAGTGATAAAGCATTAAATTTAACTTCACCAGATAGAAAAGATGTTATTAAGGATAGTAAATTTTATGATTTTAGAAATATAGTTAAGACTTATGCTGAAAGACTATGTGCGGAAACAATGCTCGAAGGTGACGAAGATGAAATTAATGAATTTACGAGTGCAATTAGTTATTATGTAAACAAGAAAGAAATTAAAAATATGATTAAATTCCTTACATTTAAAAGTAGTGATGAAAAGGATTTAGAATATTTAAGAGGTGTTGCTATAGCAAAAGGAAAAAATAAAGGAATTAATAATTTTAAAGATTATGAATTACATTTAAGAAAAGAGTCAAATCAACAAAATGAATCTAATTTTGAAGAAGTAACTATTGATGCTAAAATTAAAACTCAGCCTCCAAAAGCAAAAGGAATTATAGTACATCAAGGTAGTAGCTCTTATTCCGATGGATATGTAGAAAAACCAGAGATTAATGATAATGAAACAACTGTAAAACAAGGAGAAATTATCATAAACAATGACCAACCAGTATTTTATATTGGATTTTCAGAAGTTGAGAAATATGAATATAAGCTCAATGTAGCAAAACATTATAATTTAAAAATAATTATTGCAAGAAATAAAATTGAGGAAGAAATTCTTAAAAACATGAAAGATTCTGATAATGTATTACATATTTCAGAACTAATTGAAGATGTAATAATAACTGGAGTGTTATCAGATACATCATTAAATATTAAAGAACATAGAGCATTAATGTTGTTTGATATGATTAGTAGGATGGTAGGACTATCTTATAATGCTTTTGTAATAGGTAATTTATCCGTTACAAAGAATATAAAGGTAGAAAGTTTAGATATTAATACTCAGATTATTGAAGACAATGTATTTGTAATTAGGAATATTGAAGCAAATAAAGTTTATGTAGATAGAAAAATTATAGATCAAACTAATTTAAGGGAAGATTTAGAAGTTAATTTAGATATTAGTGATTATAAATTTATTTTGGGCAATCTTTATAATATTGTTGAAGAACTTAGACTCTTAGAGCATAAAAATAAAGATGACTATATGAATACAATATTGAGTATTTTAGGAAATTCAATATAAACTATTAAAATACATTGGAAGGAGAAAATTAAATGAAAAAACAAAATGAAGATAAATACCTGCCATATACAAAGAAAGACTTTAGAAAATATTGGTGTGATCCAGAATCTAACTTCCCAGAGATGCAGACATTTGAAGTTGTTAGACCACTTACTGAAAAAGAGAAATCTGATTTTACTAAAGGTGAAGATTTTGATTATAATGAAGAAATGTATTTAATTAGAAATAATAATGGTGATGAGCGTGAAGTCTTTGATGTAGAAATTCTTAGTGAATATGAAATAGATTCAGAAACATGGAGATGCTGTGTAATAAGTCTATTAGAAAGCATGGAAGGTGACGATGAAAATATTATAGAATTTATAAAAGAATGTAAAATAGAACAATATATTAAAAAACATTGTTAGAAAGAAGGTATAAAAATGTTAATCAATCAAATTAAATCTGATTTTTATAGGGAATTAATTCATGTTTAAAGCATTTAAGTTTAGATTATATCCCAATAAAGAACAAGAAATATTAATTAATAAAACTTTAGGATCAAATAGGTTCATATATAATTATTATCTTAATAAACGAATTGAAATGTATGTAAATGATAAAAAGTCATTAACATACAATCAATGCTCAAGCAATCTTCCTCAACTTAAAAAGCAATTTGAATGGCTAAAAGAAATTGATAGTGTTTCTCTTCAACAAACTCTCAGAAATTTAGATAGAGCTTATCAAAATTTCTTTAGAGAAATAAAGAAAGGGAATAAAAAACAAGGTTTTCCTAAGTTTAAATCTAAAAAAGATAACCGCAAATCTTATAGAACCAATGTATCGAATAATAATATTAGAATTGATGGCAATAAAATTAAACTTCCTAAACTTGGTCTAATTAAATTTGCTAAATCAAGAGAAGTAATTGGAGTAATCAAAAATGTAACAGTATCTCAAGTCCCTAGTGGTAAGTATTTTATATCTATACTTTGTGAATTTCCAGAACCTATTAAACTACCTATATCAAAAATTAATATTGGAATAGATTTAGGGATTAAAGATTTTGCTATTACATCCGAAGCAGAGATTATAGATAATCCTAAATATTATCAAAAATATGAAAATAAATTAACTAAATTACATAGAAAACATTCTAAAAAGCAAAAAGGTAGTAAAAATAGAAATAAAGCAAGAATTAAAGTAGTTAGGCTTTATGAGAAAATTACTAATACCAGAATAGATTTTCTTCAAAAACTATCAACTAGACTTATTAATGAAAACCAAATTATTTGTCTAGAAAGTTTAGATATTGAAGAAATGAAGAAGGATTATAAATTAGCAAAAAGTATATCAGATGCTTCGTGGTATAATTTTACTTCTATGTTAAATTACAAAGCAATTTGGTACGGTAGAGAAATTTCAGTAATAGATAGATACTTCCCTTCTTCTCAATTGTGTAATATTTGTGGATATAAAAATGTTGAGGTAAAAGATTTATCTATTAGAGAATGGATTTGCCCAGAGTGCGGTAGTCATCATAACAGAGATATAAATGCTGCAATTAATATTAGGAATGAAGGAATGAGATTAATAGGTTAAAAATGTTTAGAACTGTAGGAACTACAGGGATAGTCTTTGGAGATTGGGCGTTAGTCTGGTCAATGAATTAGGAATTATGCAAATTTTATTTGTGTGAAGTTCAATCTGAAGCATCTATGGTCGGAAAGAATCTTGGAAATCGTGAATCAACAGATCAAGAAGTATTGCAAGTCATTGAGAAATTTGTTAAGAACGCAAATGAGATTCAAACAATTCTTTTGAAAAATAATAAAGATGTTAGTCATATTGAGAATGAAATTAAAACTCTAAGTAATTACTTGCCTCAGAAAATGAACAGAGAGGAGTTAGAAAATGTTGTTAGAGATATCATTGAAGCATTAAAAGATATTAATTCAGAAGTTCAAATTGGCAAAGTTATGTCTGTACTGAAAAATTCTTATGGGGTATGTATGATGGGAAAATTGCTAGTGAAATTGTAAAGAAGGAGTTGGTAAGATAATGGATAAAGATAAATTAATTTTAAGTGCAGTTATGGCAACATTGGTTGATGCATTTGAATACAATCCAAAAAAATTAGAAACAATGATGGGAGACAAACTTGAATCATTTGATGAATATTTTAGAGATTTTTCTGAAAAACAATGTGAAGAAGAATTGTTTAAATTGTTTAATGAATATTTGAGTATTGTTTAGAAAAATACAAATAAGAAAGAAAATTAGAAAAAAGGAAAATAAATGTTAGAAGAAATTATTAAAGATGAAATTGAAACTATAATTCAAGAAAAAGGATTAACTCAAATCATTAAAGATATTGTTCGCAGTAAAATGTCAAATGAGAATATTCAGAAAATAATTGAGATGGAAATTGAAAAATTATTACCAGAAGCAATTGCAGAAAGTGTTAGATATCAACTTTTAGATGATGAGGCAGTTAATTATATAGTTTATGAAAAATTAAGAGACATGGTAAAGAATAAGATTTCTGATTGGAAATTATAGAAAGGAGAATAATAGATGATTAATATTTTCATGGATGATATCAGACCATGCCCTGAACGATTTACTCTAGCAAAGAATGCTCTAGAATGTCGCTTATTGCTGTTAGCAAATGATATCAATATTCTATCACTTGACCATGACTTAAATGAAACTGAGACAGGTTATGACTTATGTAAATGGCTTATTGAAGCAGGGCAATATAATCAAAATATTTATCCTAAACAAATATTTCTTCATACAGCAAATGGTGTTGGAAGAGATAATATGTTTAAGTTATTAGAGAGATATAAACCATATTGGGTTAAATTACATCGTGGGCCTATGCCTAACAATGATTAATTAAATTATAAAATAAAATTTAGGAAGTGAGTTGAATGAAAAAACCAATTATTGCTTTAACAATATTAGGGGCTTTATTTGCCACAAATATTTATCTAAAATATCATAATCTATCTATACCAAAACCCATACCAGTTGAACAATCGCAACTAAGAGATTATCAAAAAGACATTGAAAGAACAGCAGAATTAAAGAAAATGCAAGAAGACACAACTCTAATCCAAAACGAAATAAGGAAAGTAGGTGAAATCGTTTCTCTCGAAGGTAAATATAAATATTTATCCAAAATAACAAATAAAGATAAGATATTTGACAAATTCACATTGAGAGAAATAACCTTAGACTTCGAATACAACTATGGAATTGGAATTAATAGTCTTGAATACATAAAAGTATTAAAAATTGAAAATGGTGTCGCATACATATCAATCCCAAAGAACAGAATCCAATTATTATACATTGAACAAAATACTCAAAACTCAAAAATTATAAATGAAGATAATATGTTTCTATTCGATCAATTTAGTCCTTCTGACACTCAGATATTATCAGCACAAGCACAGCAAAATGTTGTTAATGCAATCGGGAAAGATGATAAATTGTTTGATGATGCTATGGTTGATTTGCAAGAAAATATTGATGGATTAATTAAAAATCTTGGGTATAGGCAAGTGGTGTTTGAGATTATTTAAAGGAGGGTGAAAATTATGTTTGCTATATTAATTATTATATCTGTAAATGTATTTATTGCGTATTGCTGGATTAAAAATAATCCAAATGGGTGTACGGGTAATAAAAGAAGAGGGAGATGTGTATAAAATGATTCATATGGATTGCTATGGAAGATGTAACGAGAAACAAATATTATGCCAAATATGTAAAAGAATTGAAGATAACATGTTTAATTCTTGTAAAAGTAAAACTCAATTTGAAACTGATATGTTCTTTAAGATAAAAAACATTATGATAAATTGTCAATATCATAGCACAGCATGGGATGAAACAACTAAATTTGATTGTTGTCGTAAAAATGGTAATGGATATGGCAGACATGCAGACGAATGTAATCCTACTTTAGAATGCGAACAATATAAAAGAAAGGAAGATTAAAATGTTAAAAGATAAAACAAGTTATTGTTCTAATAAAATAGAGGAATTAGAATATTTAAAAGATGAAACCATTAAAGGAATTTTACAACATGATAAAAAGACATTAATATTATTAGAAAGTGGATACGCATTTTGGTTTAATTCCAATGGTGCATTTTCAATTGAAACTCCTAATGAAGTAAATAAAATATTAGACAATCATAAGGGTAAATTGATTGCAACCAAGAAAGCAATTGAAAATATACTTAAATTGGCAGGAGAATAAAATATGAAAATTAGATGGGAATTATTTAAACTAAGCATACAAAGTAAGTTGTTTAAAGCATTATCAATACTTATTAAACTATTTGGATGGGTTATAGTTGGATTGATATATACGATAATTTTAGGAGGGATATTAGCATTATTTGCAATACCAATTGTATTGTTGTTTAAATTAATTTAAATTGTTTAAAAAGGAGAAATTTTATGTTTAATCCATTAAGATTATTATGTTACTTTAATATTCATAATTTTAAATTATTACAAATGAATGGCAAATACAATACCTTTTATTGTAAATGGTGTGATGAAGAATTAGTGCAGAAAGTTAACAAAAAAGACCTCACAAGGGAGAGCAAGTGAGGTAAGTGCGTAAGACGAAGTAATGAAATTTGGTTAAATAGTAGTATATCCAAACAATCAATAATTATACATAAAGGAGTGAAACAAATAATGAAACGCATTAGAGAAAATTGTAGAATGCCATATATGTCAGGAAATACTGGATTTTGTCATGAACTTGAAACATTTATCTTTGGAGAAAATCCAGAATGTCCTTTGCCTAATAAGATTTTAGAATTAGAGAGTAAATTGAGAGAATATAATTGCATTATGGATAAAGTAATTGTTTTTCATGCTAAGAATAAAGAAGGAGTAAAATAAATGAGAGCAGGTAAAAGAGGAATCGAATTAGATCCTAACGATTGGTACGATAATTTATATTGGTTTGAGGATGAACCTGAAGTTTTTGAGTTTATGGAAAAGAATGAAGATAAGATTAAACAATACGCAGAAAAATATGGTATAACAATTAAAAATAGCATTGATATTATGTACAATTTAAGGATTAGTAAATAACCGAAATGAAAAATTAATTTAAAGGAATTAAATCAATATGCGAATGAGAAAAAGAGATTATATAGGTAGTGTGATATATTTAATATACTTAGATATTCGAAGACCATTTAGAAAAATATTTGGATATTGTGATTATTGTAAAAGGTATTTTCTTTATCCACAAAGAAGACATATGAATACAATGTATGAAAATGAAGAATCTAATTATTGTACTTGTTGTGAATGTTGTTTTGACCAAATAGAAGAATACTGGTCAGAATGTTGGATGGAATATAATAATAGTAGAGGATGTTAAGGTATCCTAGCAAATCAGAATTTGAAAGGAAGTTAAAGAATGAGCAAACCACTAATTGAATTAATATTCCCCGAATCTGGAGATTGGGAAGTATTGAGAATGAATTTAGGAGAAGATTTTAAACATGAAGGGCATTCAATTCCTAATGGGGCATGGATTAAGTTGTTAGAAATATTGGGTTATGAAGTTGAAGTGAAATGTATTTCTGATGAAGATATGGAATGCGAGAAATATTGAGTTCATTTCAAAGAGAAGTTTTATCGGAATGTGTGATTGATAAATAATAGTTGGAGAACTTGCAAGTATAAAAAGGTAGCTACCTCTCTGATCAAGAGGGAGAATAGTTAATGAAAGAGAATGTTTTTAGTGTTGAATATATATTAGAGAATGGTTTAGATAAATTAGCTTATGGGTTTGTGTATATCACAATTTGTTTAATTAATGGTAAAAAATATATCGGTCAAAAAATGTTTCGCAAAGATTGGAAATACTATTTAGGGAGTGGAACTTTATTTAAAAGAGCAATTAAAAAATATGGCAGAGAAAATTTCAAAAGAGAAATTATTGCAATGGCTTTTGACGAAGAAGAATTAAATAAACTTGAAGTTAAATTTATTAAAAACAATATTGCTGTAGAAAATGAAGAATACTATAATATTGCTTCAGGAGGTGACAGTGGCAATAACTTTGCTGGAAAAACAAAGGAAGAAATGATTAAAATTAAGACAAAAATTAGTAATTCTAATAAAGGAAAACATAATGGAGATAAAAACCCTAAATGGGGCAAAGGATATCTTTTATTAGGAAAAAATAATCCTATATATAAAAAGGGATATTTATTTAAAGGTTTAAAGAATCATGCATGCAGAAAAATAATTTGTCTTACAACAGGTGAAATTTTTGATTATGCTTTACTAGCAAGTACAAAATATAATATTGATCTTTCATCTATTATAAGATGTTGTAGAAATAAAAATCAATATGCTGGTAAAAATCCTGTAAATAAAAAACCAATGATATGGATGTATTTTGAAGACTATAAGAGTAATAACTTTGAAATTGAAAAAGATATAAAAATTACAAATTCTAAAAAAATTATTTGTCTTACAACTAATATAATTTTTAATAGCGTATTTTTAGCAAGTAACTGGTGTGGAGTTGCATCTACAAATATATGTGCTAACTTAAAAGGCAAAGCAAAATCAGCAGGAAAACATCCAGAAACAGGTGAATCTCTCAAATGGATGTATTACGATGAATACATAAAATTACAAGAAGCAAATTAATACATAAAATACACCTACCTCATGCTCCAGTATACTTCCATATACTACGTTTTTCAAAGCCAAATATAGGATAAAATTGTGATTTCGAAGGATGAAAGGGGAAAATAATTGAAAAAATTAATATGTGCTTCATTAATTACAGTTTTTCTACTGACTGGATGCGGATCTTATAAAGGTGATGTAATCGAGCAAAAGATGGTAATGACTCAAGTTGTAAGCAAAGACAGCAGGTGGAATACAGGAACTAAATCTACTCATTATTATGTAACTGTAAAATATGAAAATTTAGAAGTAGAATTAGATAGTTGGAAATTGTATAATATTGTGAACGCCAACGATGATTTGCAATTAGTGTACAGTAAGTATAAAAATAGTGATGGGTATTTAGTAGAATTGGAATTGCCATAAGAAAGGAGATTATATGAATGACTTTGAAAGAATAAAATTCGATGGAGACAAACATATTTATGGTCTTTATAAAACTCACAAACTTAAAAATAATCAAACCATAGGAATATATTTCTGGAAAAATGAATTCAGTAAATCTAATGATTATGTAATATTATTAGCAATTGCTAATAAGAAAAAGCATCTTAGACAATTGATATTAGGAGAAAAAGATATATTAACTGATCATGAAACTGGTAAATGTGGATTGGAAGGTTTATTATGGGGTAAGAATCAGATAATTGAATTTGAGAAATCTGATTATTGTAAAGATGGAGATTATATCAGTGTATATTGGACAGACAATAGGCGTAGGGATGTTTATGAATACGGTTTAAAGAAGTTGGGATTTGTGGTGGGGTATCGGGATGGTAGAAAATGTTTGAGTAAGAGAGTTGTAAAAGAAATAGGTTTTAGTTATACTGTATAAATTATAAAATAAATATTTGACAATATGGAATCATTTAGTGTATAATGTTAATAGAGATGCAAATGAATCCATATGAATTTAAGAAAGAAGGAATAAGAAATGGGAAACATAGATCGCCTACAAGAGTTAACCAACCAACTAAATATCGCATGTAACGCCTTTCATAACCTAAATAAACCTACCATGGAGAATCGTGAGTATAATCTACTCTTTGAAGAATTAGAGTCTTTAGAACAGCAATTAGGAGTAATCCTAAGCGACTCACCAACGCAAAGAGCCGGATATAAAATCGTATCAGATTTACCAAAAGTAAAACATGAAATTCCCTTATTGTCATTAGGAAAGATAAAAGAAGTTCCAAAATTAGTCAAGTGGTTAGGCAACGAAGAAGGAATATTAATGCTTAAAATTGATGGTGGCACAGGTAAGGCTACATACAAACAAACATGTAAACAATTAGCAACAAGAGGCGATTCAGAAACAAATATTGGAGAAGATATATCTCATAATATTGGAAGTATAAAAAATATCCCTTTATTAATTAATGATCTTGATGAGTTGCAAATTGTTGGTGAAAACTTCATGAGATATTCTTCATTCAATGAAATTAATTCAAGAATTGAGAATCCAGATGATAAATATGCAAATCCGCGAAATTTAGCTAACGGGTCTGTGGGTTTGCTAGACAGTAAGGCATGTAAAGAACGCAATATAGAATTTTGTGCATTTAATATCATTAAAGGAAATAAATTCAAAACAAAGCAAGAGCAATTGGAATGGCTAAAATCTCAAGGATTTGACATTGTTCAATATTGGATGGTTACAAAAGATAATCTTGAAGAAATAATTGCTCAAATAATTGAAGATATTCCTACTTTTGATTATCCGATTGACGGCCTTGTTTTGTCATTTAATAATATTGAATATGGATTATCTTTAGGAGAAGTTGCTCACCACCCTAATCACTCAATTTCTTTTAAGTTTGAGGATTCATGGTTTAAGACGAAATATCTATATACCGAATGGAATACAAGTAGACTTGGAAGAATTATTGGAACTGGTATCTTTCAACCTGTAAATATCGAAGGTTCTGAAGTGGCAAGAGCGACAACTCATAATTTAGATATATTTAGAAATTTAAAATTAGGCAAAGATGATATCATTGAAATCTCGAAACGCAATAAAATTATCCCTGCTATTGAAAATAATATCACCAGAAGCAATACAGAACAATTACCTACAGAATGTCCAACATGTAAAGGTGAAGTAGAAATAAGATTAGAAGCAAAAACTAATAATTTGTATTGTATTAATCCTAGTTGTGAAGCAAAATTAACTCAGAAACTAAAATATTTTGTGAGCAAGCAATGTTTCAATATTTCTGATTTAGGAGAAGCAACTTTAGAAGCATTTATTGATAATGGATTTATTGAGAATTACATGGACATTTTCAAGTTAGAAAGATACAAGAAAGAAATTGTGAAGATGAATGGGTTTGGAAGTAAGTCCTTCAATAAATTAATGGTTGCTTTAGAAAATGCAAAACAAATTAGTATGACATCGCTAATTTCATCTCTTGGAATTAAAAATGTCGGATTTGGTTCATCGAAGAGACTTACAAAACATTTTGATAATGATATTAGTACATTTTTAGAAGCAACAAAATCTTATCGAAATTTTGTTAATATTGATGATTTTGGAGATATTACTGCCAATTCAATTTGTGATTATTTCCAAGATGAAGAGAATATGAAAATGTTTTTAGAGTTATTGGAATTTGTGAGTATTAAAAAAGAAGAAAAGAAAGAAGTGTTGAATGTGGATAGTGTACTGAATGGTCTTAAACTTTACTGCACCGGAACGTTTGAATCGCATAAGAAGGAAGAACTTAAAAGCATTGTTGAAAGTTTAGGTGGAGAATTTGCAAATGGTTTTAACAAATCATTGGATTTCTTAGTAGTAGGAAAACTTAAAGGTTCTTCCAAAACTCAGAAAGCATTAGATGCAGGAATTAAAGTATTGCAAGAAGATGAATTTTTAGCAATGATTGGAGGAAAATAAATGATCAATATTATTGATGGAGATATTTTAAATACTACAGAAGACATACTTAAATGTGGCATATATAAAATTGAAAATCTCAAGAAACAAAAAATATATGTTGGTAAAAGTACCAATATTTTAAAAAGATTTAGAACACATAAATATTTTTTAAAAAATAATAAACATTACAATAAAGAACTTCAACAAGATTGGAATGTATTTAAAGAAAATGACTTTATATTTGAAACTATTCAAACTTACAATCGTGAAGAACTATCAGAAAAAGAAACTTATTGGATAGAAAAATTAGATACTTTTAATAATGGATATAATAAGACATTAGGTGGGAATGGAGGTTATTCAAAATATGAACAAAGTGTAATTAACAATATTGCAACACTTTACAGTAATAAATACTCTATCCCCGAGGTGTCTAAAATACTTAAAATACCACAGGCAACTATAAAAGACATAGTGTGTTTAAGTAATATTTCTAGAAGTTTTAAAGAGGCAAAGAAAGTACATTATGAAAAGAATACAATTTTTACTGACGAATTAATTAATATAATCACACTCCTATATAAAAATGGAGAAGATTGTGTCTCAATTGCAGAAATGTTTAATACAAATAGAACTTCAATCGCTGATTATTTAAATGCAAATGGAGTTGAATTAAGAAATAACATTGAAAGAATGCGAAATAGATATAATGTAAAGTTTTCAGATGAAGAAATATTAAAATTGTTAGAAAATAATACATATGAAGAGGTTCACAATATTACCACACTGTCAAAAAGCACCTTATTAAATATAAAGAAAAGAAATAATAAACAAATTAACATTAGAAGAGAAATTACAATAGAAGAAAAAAATAATATTTTAATTGACTTTAATAATTGTTTATCTGGAACAAAAATTAGTAAAAAGTATAAAAGAAGACTAATTACAATTCAAAAAGTAATCAAAGAAATGTTGGAGGTACAAAATGATTAAAATTATTGATGGCAACATATTAGAAGCTAAGGAAAATATAATAGGGCATAGTTGTAACTGTATGGGAGTAATGGGTAGTGGATTAGCAAAACAAATTAGAAATAAATACCCTAAAGTTTTCAAAGATTATCAAACATATCTTACCAATATTAAATTTTCAATTCAAGCATTAGGCAAATGTCAAATAGTAAAGGCAGAAGAAAATAAATATATAGCGAATTTATTTGGTCAATATAAATATGGCAGAGATAAGCAATATACTGATTATACAGCATTAGAAGAAGCTTTATTTTCACTTAAAGTAAGTGCAAAAGATCATAATAAATCCGTTGCTATTCCATTTAATATTGGGTGCGGTTTGGCAGGAGGATCTTGGGAAGTGGTTTATAAAATAATTGAAGAAGTTTTTAGTGATTATGATGTAGCTTTATATAGATATAAGTAATAATGATAATTGAGCGTGGGGTTGAAAAACAGATCCAGTCACATTAAAAACTGAATCCCAAACAGTGTGATTAATAATAAAACTGGGTGTTTGCTCAATTAATATTTGCTAATTTTAAGGACTAACTAGGTTTGGTCAACCGAAAACTACAAAAGGCTTTTTGCTTAGTGTTTCACTTTTGTAAATGTTAGTCCTTATTAAATAAAATCCCTCATAATATCAAACTTATAGAAATAGAAAGGAATGAAATAAAATGAGTTTTACACGTACAGAATCTAAATTCTATGTGGTTAGGGTATGGATAGAAGATAATCAAGTTAAATGTGCTTCTGAAGTTTGTACAGAAGATTCTTGCCCAAGATACAATGATTGTGAAAATGGTTTATTAAGCGTTCATAAAGATTAATAACAAAATCAATTTGTGATCGTACTTAGAAAAGGAGTTGAATTATAAAATGAATTTAAGACCAACATTATCACAAGAAGAAAAACAAAAATTATTTGAAAATTTTCTAAATGCTTCTTTCGAATTAAAAGTAGAATTAATTTCTAGTTTATTCGATGACCAAATATACTTAACTGAGAAAGAAGAAGAATTTATAAATGCTTTGAGAGAATGGCATCAAAACATATAAAGAAAGGAAGTATAAACAATGACAAAAACAGAAATTCTACTTTATGGAGCATTACTTGAAAGTGATATGTATGCTGATGGGTATGGTTCAACTGACGAAGATACAGAATTATTACAAAAGGCACTAAAGAAAATATATGGCGTTACAGAAGAAACTCCAGAAGAAGATGTTTGGAAAGTGGAAAAGCAAATGAATGAAGATATGAAAAAGTTGGTTATAGAATTTAGGAGTAAGGTGACAAAGTATTTAGAGGATTAGGTTAAAAAGGAGAGAAATAAATGTATAAAAAAGACGTAGAATTAAGTGACATACTCCAAACTATTAACGAATCTATAAATAACGGATATGAACTTGAATTATCTTTAGATTATAATAGTGAATTAAAAGATTTACCAGATAATAAATTGTACGCTCCAGAAGAAATAAAAAATATGGATTACATAAGTTTTATTAGTGAAATATATAATCATTTCAGATCAATTGAAAGAGAACAATTGTTTGAATTTAAATCTGATTTAGAACACTATGATTTTGAGGAAGATGTTAGTTTTCATTATAGATTATGTGCTATGAGACCATTTGGAGGTGATGCAGGGTACAAATATGGAGGTGGTTCTGGAACATTCTCTATGAGAATATTTTTAACTCAAAGAAAATTATTATTACAACAACTCTCCAATCTTTTTATCTTACCAGATGCTTATGAAAAAATAGGAAGATGTTTTATCATAAATGAACATCCATTTGGTTTAAATAATATTTCTACTGTTATAAAACATATTAAAAATACAGTATATAAAAATATTATAGGTAAAATTATTGATGAAAAATACTATGATATTGAACAAAGGAGAATAACTCTTGAGAACTTAAAAGAATCTGTTATTTTAAATATTCAAGCAAATGATTATGAGTTAGATGATTTTGAAATTATTATTGAAGAAGATTACGGTGATTTATATTTTACAATAAATGATCAATATTTAGGCAATATTATTAAACTTGTTCAAAGAAAAGAAGTAAAAACGGAGTATTATTTAGATATAGAAGATTTAGGTTAAAAGGATTATTTTATTTGGCAGAAAGGAGTAATCCATGCGAAAATACATAATAGACAACCTAGAAAATACATCAGAAAACGAACATAACTTCAACCATGAATATCATAAGAAATATATTTCTAAAACAGGCGAAGTAATTAGACATGATTACAAATCAACAACATTCAAATCATTTATATGTTTAGGATTTGATAAGGATGAAAAAGGATTCTTTACAGATGTGGATTGGTTTCATGTAAATGATTTAAGAAATCCACAATTTGGAGGATAATTCAAAAGATGTTGAAAGGTGAGTAAATAATGGATAAAGATAAAGTTTTAGAAACTGTGGACTTTTATATGAAACAAGTTTTAGACTTAGTTAGAAGAGGAGAAACAATTGATCCAATTAGTATTTTAGACGCATTAGGATACATAAAAGAAGATATTAGAAAGTTACCAAGTTATGATGATGGATATCAAAAGGCAATCTCTGAAGCAAAAAAGATTATTATACAAACCAAAATGGGATTTAAACTTTAACTTTTCTAGTATTTCAAGAAAGGAGTGAATTAAAATATGGTATATGTACAAACAAGATGTGCTGAGTGCGAAGCATTGTTTTATGCTGTGTCAGGTGAAGAATGCAAATGTCCTCAGTGCAAATCTTTAGTGTTTGTATTTTAGATTAATTCAAATTATGGGTTGACAAGATAAAAAATAAATAAAGGAGGATAAATAATGACAATTTGTATAGAGTGTGAATTTTACTCAGAGGATGATTTAACGGGATTGTCTCCACAAGATAAACTAGATCATGTAAGTGGTCACTGTATGGATTCTAACAATCCAGATTTCAATGAATGGGCAAGAATATTTGGTAGAGGTATTACTATGGAAGATTCATTAACAAATCCTAAATGGTGTGCTAAAGTTGATAATCCTGAAACAGCAGAAGAATATTATACTAAAGATGAAATTAGTGAATTTGTTAAGGAAGAAATTGGAAATAGGAAATTGATTGAATTTATAAGACATGCTAGATCAAATGATATAATTTGGTATTAATTAGATAGAAGGAGTTGATTAAATGGATGGATGTCATTGTTCTTATTGTGGTAAATTCAAATCTTGGGATAAATTAATTGATTTTGGTTTTTATCTAATAGGTGATTATGCTTGTAAAAAGTGTGCAAAAGAAAGAATCAAATTATTGCAAACTGAAATTATACCACAGATTATAGAAGAAATTAAAATGCTTTGAAAAGAACATTTGAAGCTAAATTAGAAAGGAAGTATTAAAATTATGAATGGAGCAAGAGAATACTACAAAATTATTTCAGAAGCTAAAAGATTAGAAATAGGATATTTGAGAGAATTAAATAGAGATGATGCATGGGGATTAGGTAAGGAATGTTATATTAATGGTAATATCATATATGCATTAAGTGACCATGCAAGAGGAAAATGTTTTAGAATATTCTTGGTTGAACATACACATGGTTTGACCGATAAAGAATTAGTTAATTCTAATAATCGTTTTGAAGTATATGGTGTTTTAGGTGGTCAAAATGGATGGACAGAATATTATGGTTGGATACACGATGGTAATTGGGTGCAATTAATTACTGATTATCTAGATGATCTTAAATCAAAAATAGATTTACATCATAAAAAGGTCGAAGAAAATAAAAAGTTAAAAGATGTAGAAGTTAAGAAGCAAATTGATTCAACTGTAGATAAATTTAATAAAATTATTAGAAAACCAATATATGATTATCATGAAGTTATTGATTACATAGAAAAGAAATATGATATTAAAATAAGAGATTATGCAAGTTCTAGTAAACATTTCCCAAAATGGTTAAAATTAGTCAATGAGTCACCTCCTAATTATCCTATATGTCCAGGTAATATTTATAAAGCAAATATTGATGGGTAAATGATAGAAATAACAAAAGAAGATTACGATGCTAGATTTAAAGAGATACATGAACAGGGAAAAAGATATGGAGAATGGTTAAAAGATAATCCAGAACCACCGTATTTAGATTTTTGGCATTGGTTGCTAGACGAAGAATTTGAAAACGTACACAACGGTTCCCATGTTAATCTTAGTGTAAAATATTGGTTGGATAAATTAGATGAAGATGATTGGCAAAGAGAGATACTACAATTAATTTATGATGAATTTAAAGAAGATGATATGGAATTTTGGGTAGAGTGGTAGTACGTTAAATGATACATTTTATCTTATGAAAGGAAGTAATTATAAATGAAATCAAGAACAAAACAAGAAATGATTGACTTATATAAAGTTTATGGATATGATTTCCCACCGAAAGCTAAATATAAGAGACAACCTACTACAAGAATTTATTTCTCAAATGATTTTCAAGACAATGAAGAAATAGAATTCTTTTGGAATTGTGATAAGCCAAGTGCCTGTGCAATCGGAAACGCATATTATATGAATAACAAAGGACAATCGAATCTTATTAATATCAGAGAATTAGAGGAAATTAAAGGAGATTAACAATGAGGGATACAAACAATTTTCAATGTGATATTTGTGGTAATACTTTAACATCAGAATCTTGTTTTTGTGATAAATGTAAAACATGGTTATGTAATGGTTGTGCATTTGAAGATAAATGTGAAGAAAGACAGGGTATTTAAGGAAGGAGATAATATGAATTGGTGTAAAAGAGATAAACGTGAATGCATAGGAGATATTTGCAGTATGCGACCACAACCAAAAGAATCAGAGACATATGAAGATTGCCCTGAATTTGCAATTAGAGGACAGAGAAGTAAATTAAACTTATACTATGATGATTTTGAGTATAATACTATAGCTATTAATGAAGTCCTAAAAGCTTTTATAAATAAACCGACAAAATGAATATTTTAATTGTATTTTAGAAAGGAGCAAAGAATATGTCAATATATCAATCTGTGATTGACAAACTCAATACGGAATTTAATTTTAATGATATTTATTCTCACACACTTTTACTGGGAATCCTTTTTGCTATGAATATGGGGACGGAGAAGATATTATAAGTTTTATTAATATGATTGTATTTTATGAAGAAGATGACAAGATAACAGATTTAGAAGAAGTATGTATCACATGTCGAGAGCAAGCTATCGGATATTTAAAAACTATGAAGATAATGCATGATAATTTAAGTAAGTACGATCAAATCTGACTTTCCAAGGATTATAGAAGGGAGAAAAATATGAAGTTTAAATGTCCTGTAGATTATGATATAAATAATTGTTCTTCAAAAGAATATGGATTAACTTGTAATACTTGTTTTCATATATTAGAAGACCAAAATAAAAAAGACTCGTTCAAGCAAGAATATTTAGGAAAACTATATGAATCATCAGAATGTTATTCAGGAGCATATGAATTATGGATTGACTATGAGTACAATTGCGAACTCTTTGATAGAGGTATTTGTCATGGAGGGTTAGATAGTCAGGGGTTTACTAAGCCAGCAAATACTCATGAATTAAGAGCGATTAATCAAAATGCAAATTATCTTAGAGATAAAGTTTGGATGAGAGCAAAGGAGTTGGGGATATTTGATTTTAAAGATTTTAATGATGCGAGAAGAGATGTAAATAGGTTAACTTGGAAAGGCATACAAGAAGAATATCATAGATTATCAAACTAATGAAAATTACCTTTCAACGTAAAATAAAAATAATTTAATAGAATAGGAGGAAAATATGTTAACTTCATGTAAAGAAAATCAATACCTTGTATTTTATTTTGATGATGGTAAAAATGTGAAATATAATCTATCAACAGGAGAAACTATTGGTAAACTTGGTAAACCAGTAAAAGATATTTGCACACAACTTAGGGGTTATGATTTATTGCAAGTTATAAAGTCATTTCAAGATCAAAATTACAGTAATTTCTTAAATTTTCTAGATAGAAACTTTATTAATAAATCACATGCGGAAAAATATTATTATAATAGTGGCAGGGTAGACCGTATTACAAATGTAGGAAGTTTCTTATCCAAAATTGAGAATTATAAATATCTAGAACAATATTTTGCTTGTGGGTTAAAAAATATTGAACCTAAAATAAGATATAAACTAACTGAAATACCTAAAAATCTGATTAAAATATGTAAAACACATGATATTGAGTTAAATAATGATTTAGTTGATTCTTATAAACAAAATCCAGATTTATTCTCCAATTTACTAAATTATGAATTTACAACTGTAAGTAAAATGAACATCCAAGATATATTGTATTCAAATGAATATGGTAAAAACAAATTCGATCAATTAATAAAAATACACAATTATAAACCAACATCGTTATTACAGTATATAGACAACCTAATGACATTTGAAGCTTTAGATAACTTTCATTCTGTAGTCAGTGAATTATTAGATTATTGCAATATGATGATTAAAATAAGTCCAAAGTATGAGAAATATCCTAAGAATTTTTTAACAACTCATAAGATTGCTACACGAAATTATAATCGTTTAAAACAACAGTTTATAGAAGAAGATTTCAAAAAAGTTATTGATCTAAAACTAGAGCATATATATGATAAGTTTAAAATTGTTTATCCTAAGACTACACAAGATATTAAAGATGAAGCTGTTCAGCAAAATCATTGTGTAGCTAGTTATATTCAAAATGTCATTGATGGCAAAACGCATATCTTGTTCTTAAGGGATAAAGAAAATATTGAAAGGAGTTTAGTTACATTAGAAATTAAAAATTATAAAGTAGTTCAAGCTAGAGGAAAATTTAACAGGGATGTAACCAAAGAAGAACAAAGTGTTATCAACAAGTACAATGAAAGACTAAATAAAATTTATAATAAAAGAAAAGAGGAAATAGCATGTTAGATTCATCTTACATTGGAAGTAAAGTTAAAGTAATAAATTTTGATAATTGGGTGAATAAAAATGAATATAATTGTATTGAAAATTACATAGGTAAAACAGGAATGATAAAAACTGATTGGGGAAGTGGGAATAGATTCAGTTTACAATACAATGACTTAAATTTTCAAGAAACAGATAATGAAAATGGTAATTTACTTTTTAGGATTGAGAATCTAGAATTTTATATCAATGATAAACAAGAAATTAAAGAAGAGAAAGAAGGAAATAAAATAAATATTAATACAAATAAAATTGAAGTTGGTATGAAGGTTAAACAAATTAAGGAATTGCCACGGTTTAATTATATCGGTACAGAATTTGAGGTAACTGAAATTGTTGATTCGATTGTAATGTGTAAAAATGGAATGATGGGATTTGGTTTATCTGAAAATGATTTCTTTACATACTTTGAACCTGTCAAACCAGTAATCAAAGAAGAAATTGAGTTTATGACAATTGAAATCATTGATGGTATCAAGACTACTAGAAAAGGATTATTGACGCTTGTAGAGCTTCCTGATGGTAGTCGTGGTGCTTCTAAGTGTTTACCACAAGATAAATATGATGCTCAAAGAGGATATGATATTGCATTTATGAAAGCAGATATTAGGGCTGATGAAAAAGTTATGAAGTTGAAGAAAAGAAAATTAGAAGAGTTAAGGAAATTTTAAGTAAAATATAGTATTGTGCTTTCTAGAAAACGTTGCTATAAACCACTTTTAGAAAGCACGATATAGGATAACGCGAATCAATTATAGGAAGTAAGATAGGAGGAAAATAATTAATTGTCATTTCTTAATAAATACATAATTAAAGGAGAAATTACTGAAATATATTTTCAGAAAAAGAAAGAACTAGGGTTTTGCGTTATTGACACAGAAGATTTGCAAAGATTAATAGAATTTGATATGACTTGGTTTCCACATTTTAATTATTCAAATAAAAAATATTACATTCATGCAAATATTAACTTGGTTAAGGGTAAAGGAAATAAATATAAAAATTCAACTATAAGTTTACAAACTTTTCTAGTAGGAACAAGGACAGGGAGTAAAAAGATTAGGGTTATTGTGGATCATATTGACCATGATACTTTTAATAATAGAAAAGAAAATTTAAGGATAATTACTAATCAGGAAAATTCAGTATATCGAAAAAGCAAAAATTCTAACAACAAATCGGGGTTCAGAAACGTAAGTTGGGATGGAAGTGGTTGGTCAGTACAGTTACAAGTAGAAGGTAAAAATACAACTTTAAAAAGATTCAAGAAAAATCAATTAGAAGAAGCTGGAGCGTATGCAGAGGAAATGAGACAGAAATACTATGGTGAATTTGCAGGAGGCACTTAATACATAAGTCAAACGAATAAAGAATTTCAAGTGATAAATAAGGAGTAAATGATATTATGGTTGATAACTTATGTAAACGGTTTGGCAAACCATGCATTAAAGAGTTTTGTAGTATGCACTCACCTATTATTGATAAATATTCTGATTGCCAAGATTATCTTACTATCCTTAAATTAACACCAAGTCAAGTAGAATACTTAATGAATATTTTAGGTTCAGTAATTAATTGTGAGTTCGCAGATGAAGAATATATGAAGATGTCGTTAGAAATAGCAAGATTAATTAAATAATAATCCAATGATAGAGGAGATTGATTAGATGTTTAAAATAATTTGTAGTACATGCGGAAATGAAGTAAATCTAATTAGGCCAGTAGACAAAGAAGAGCGTTCATATAGCGAAAGTGATGGTTGGTATGTCTCAGAAGATAATTTAGGAAGTTTTGATATTCTTGGTGAACATGATCAAATTTGGATAACTTGTAATAGTTGCGATGCAAAGGTTTGGATGTTTACTTAATACTAGAACCTCATATTTGATTGGTTAAGAAGAGAGGAGGGAATAATTTGTCTACAACAATATGTGATATTTGTAAAAATAAAAATTCACAATGTCCATTATGTTTAACTACTGGTACTTACAAGTATAAAATCAAAGGAATAAAGTGGGATATAAATCTAACAATTATTGAGTAAATAGTTTCAAACCACTGTTCCCAAGGATAGAAAGGAGTAATGATAAATATGCCACAAGGAAATCAATCTCAATTCAAATCAACAAACGAAAGTGTAGAACGATACATAATTATAGGAGAAGATTTTAAATGGGATTATGATGAAACAATTGGAAAGGATATAAAAGTAACTAATGGCAATAGAATTTTAGGCGAATATAAAGATATTAAATCTGTTAAATCTGGTCTTAGGTGGGTTAGAAATAACTATTATTTGAGCATTAAAATTATAAAGGTTAAGATTACTATTGAAGAGATAGAAGAAGTAATTCTATAAAATGCTATTTGATTTGGAAGGAGAAAGAAATGTTAAGAAGTGAATTAATATATTGGTTAGTTGAACAAAATGTTATAAATGGTGATGCAGAAGTTTGTATCCGTACAAGAGATTGTTTTGGTAGTAAAACGGAAGTAAAATTTGACATAAGCGATATTTATATTGAAGTTAAGGATACAATTATAGATTTAGGTTAATTAACATGAATCACAATTTTTAAAGTATCAAAAAGGAGATAATAATATGTTTGAAAAAATAGTTAATATCGGGATGAGAACATTAGGAATATTTTATGTTATAGATGCAATTATAATATTTTTAGGATATCTTACTCCTACTGCATTTAGTTCAGGTATTGTGCGTTTGGCAATAGCGTTAATTTTATTATTTGGAACTTATTCTAAACCTACTAAAAAAGAAAAATGCTAATACTATCGTCAATTTTTTAAGGAGGCCAAAACATTATGACATTTTCAGAAATAAAGTCAAAACTATCACTACTCAAATCATATGGTTTTACAAAATCAAAGTGGAGCAAAGCATACGAGAAAAGAATCCAACACTTAAACCACCATCATTGCAGATATATCAAATATGAAGAAATTAAAGAGGTAAAAGATTTAAAGAAATATTTGGATTATATTCAAGAGGATATGAGTCGGTCATTAGAATATTACATTCAAACTCAAATACAAAAATAATATTTGACTTTTATTAAACAATAAGATATAATTATTGTAGAATTACAAAATAAGAAACGAGTTGATACATATGGGAAATAGTTTAGCTGCTGAAGGAAAACTCATGTACTATCCTACAGATTTAGGAGAAGCACATAGATTATTAGGACTTCTTGGCAGAGTAGAAATTGACTGGTTGAAGAAAAACTATCTTAAAGAATATTATACAAAAGAAGGAATATATCAAGAATTAGCTGTAAAAGCCTTGGATAACCAAGTCCCAATAGATTATGTGTACTACGACATGTGGTTAAATAATAAAGATTATGATATGATAAAAAATAATTGTGAATATGGATTAGGAAGTAATAATAATCATGATATTGTGGTTGCTGATTTGTTTGCTGGTGAAGGATTATTTTTAGACGCTTTTGCTTCATTTTTACCTAGAAAAAATTCAAGTAATAATTATATTCTTGTTGCTAATGAAATCGAAGAAAATCGGCATAAAGAAATTGAATCAAACCCAAACATTTATGATTCGTACAATAAGTCATTTGAAGAATTAAATATAGGGAAAAATATAGTGAGTTTAATGCTTTATAATCCTCCTTATGGTTCGACAAATAATACACGTAATGTAAAAATGTATCTCCAAATGATACTTGACCGTCAACTTATTTTTAACCCAACAACATCAAAAGATTACAAAACAGGTTACATCGTCTGCATAATTCGAAAAGATGATTTCTTAGATTCTCTAGACATTCTATCCAAAAACTTTGACATTCTCAAAAATTCAATCTATAAAACAAATCCAGAAGAATACGCTAAATTTAAGCAATATGTCTTCGTAGCTCACCTAAAGCGATTTCCTTATGACCTCTCTAACACTATGCAAGCAATGGATTTCACTAAACAATACAATGAAGTTAAAGAAATAATTCTCTCTGAACCAGAATTTAAATTATCACAATACAACACATATCAATCAATGAATTATCCATACATTGACTACAATACAGCAAAAGAAAATAATAAATATATCGAATCTCCAACTTCTCATATCAGTAAAAATGATTCAATATGGAAATGGGTTAAAGGCATTACAGAATTAAAAGATTTAGGAGAAGAAAAATTAGTAGTCCCTAAACCATTAAAATTAGGAGAAATTAGTAATCTCTTAGCATCTGGAATGATAAATGGAGAAATATCATTAGAAGATGGTACTGGTAAACATGTTGCTATTGGTGGAACTAAGAGTATTGAGAAAAAAGAAGTAAGTAAATATAAAGATGATAGTGGGGAAAGTTATACGGAAACTAAGATTATTAAGATGAGTTTACCCTATTTGAATATTTTGTGCTCAGATAATGGTAAGTTAGTAATCAAGGAATTAGGAGGTGAATAATTGTTGATTCCTTACTTGCGAACAACAGATAAAAATACTATCAATTGTAATGCTGATTTAATTATACTGGATAATGGAGATCCAATATTAATCAGTCTATGCGACCTACACATCAAGAATAGAAAAATATGTTCCGATTTAATCTCTCATTCTTATCATATTACTTTACGAGATAGAGAAGATATCTTCTTTGAACAAACATTGTATGGTAGAGAAAATCGTTATCGTTATAAGTCGGACAGAATGGATAATGATTTAACTCATACAATTATTTATAATACTAAAATAAATGATTATTGTATTAATTGGAATAATGAAGATAAGAATAAGATTCTTACAAAATATTTGAGAAATATTCATTACTTACCTGTTACTGCTGAGATTGTTAAAATGATTTTGGATAAAGATGAAATTAATAATTCTAAATATAAATCTTCTAATTATGGTTGTGTTAGCGAATGTATAGTTTACACCAATAATCATTTATATACTGATTTAAAGGTATATAAGATTAATGTGACTTATTTTAAACAGAGTTTAAATGCTTTGACATTAGAAGGATATGAGGAAGATTTTGATTGGAGCAAAATTGACGATATTCAGGACTATATACTTGCATTTTTAAATCCTATTAAAGATAGATTGAAACAAAATGTTAGAATTTTATTTGATCCTAAGAATATTAATCAAAAAATGTTTGAAGGAAAGATGAAACCATTTGATGGTCAAGTTCCTATTATTCAATCTGCTTTAGAAGTCCTAAAAAGAAGCAGATTTGTGTATTTGGCTTTAAGTCAAGGTTTTGGAAAAACAATGAATGCAACAAAAATTAATCATTGCCATTTATATCCTAATAAACAAAACTATGTTACATTAATTATGGCTCCAGCAATTACATTAACTCAATGGAAAGATGAAATAAAAAATAGTGTAGGAGATAAAATTGATATCCATATAATTAAGAAAACATCAGAATTCATTCAAATATATAATATGACTGGGTTAAAATTTAATAAGCCAACTTATTTTCTAGTTGGTAAAGAAACATTTAAACTTGATGCAAAACGAATATCTGGTGTAAACATTAGAACAATGGAAATTAAACATAAAAAAGAAGTACAGAGTGGTGGATACTATAGTTATTCACAAATTAAAGATGTTAAAGAGAAAATAACTATCGCTTGTTGTCCAGACTGTGGAAGACCTTTACAAAATGAATTAAGAAAAAAGGAAGATGTATTTTTCACCCAGAAAGATTTTGAAGGTAATCCTAAGAAATCAAATTATAAATGTTCGAATTGTGATGCTGTATTATGGCAGAGTACATACGATAAGACAAAGAAAAGTAGTTTAATTAGATTTATTAAAACTAAGAATATTCATTTTGACAGTGTGATTTGCGATGAAATTCACGAGAGCAACGGACAGACAATTATTGGGAATGCTACTAGGACATTGTTTAATTATGCTAAGAAAATAATATTAAACTCAGGAACCAGTAATAATGGTTATAGTTCGAGTTTATTTAATTTATTATTAGGATTGTTACCTAATAAACTAAAGGAAAATGATGTAATGGAAATAGAGAAATTTATTAAGACGTATGGGACATTAATGGCGGTAAGCAAAAAGAAAGATGGAGAATACTATCGTTCTGGTAGAAGTGAAATAAAGGATAGCGAGTTCAAAGAAATCGAAGGGATAAACCCTATTGTGTTCAGTAAATATTTAGTAGAGAATTACATATTTGCTACTCTGGACGATCTAGGAAAGGATTTGCCAGACTTAAATGAGTATTACATACCAATATGTCAAAGTGACGAAATGGAACGCTTAGAACGCAATCTGTGGAGTGATATTAAATCGGCTAATGCCTTTAATGCAAAAATGTACGAAGATAGTATATTAAAACACTATGTTAACAATCCATTTAATTGGAGTAGTATTCCTATTAATAGAGGAGAAGAAAGTTATACTGAAGTTCAACCAAAATGTATTACTAATTGTATTTTACCAAAAGAACAAGCAATATTAGATAGAGTTTTGCTAGAAATTTTTGAAGGAAGAAAATGCTGTATATATGTTGATTTCAATGGTGGTGGGGAATATATGATGGGAGATACTATTGCTAAAAGAATTGAATCTTTATTATCAAAAAATAATATTAAGTTTTTTACTCTGAAGCCTTCTATTCCTACATACGAAAGAAAGGAATTACTTGAGAAAAAGAAAAATGATTTTCAAGTATTGATAACTAACCCTATGTTAGTTCAAGTAGGATTAAATCTTGTATTTTTGCAGACGTTTTTGAATTATATGCCCAGTTATCATGTAAATGTTGTTAGTCAGTCAAATAGAAGAGGTTATAGGGCTAATAGCACAGAAGAAAACAGAATTTTTCATTTCTATTACGACAATTCATGTGAGAATGGGATTATCAAGCGTTATCAGCGTAAAATGGCAGAAAGTAAAGCAATTGTCGGACAGTTTGATGTTAATTTGGAAGATGATGATAGTATCAGAACTGCTAGTAAATTGGGAAATAAAATTAACGATAGTATGATTAAATAATTTATACTGCACAGAAAAGGAGTGATGTAATGTTATTAACTAAAAATGTTATTATTAGGTGGAATTCAAACAATATAAAGTGGTATAAAAGTAAGGGTTATGTTTATACTAAGATGGGTGACGAATTTGAAGTTAAAGTGGAAGATTTGACAGATGGTAGTCCTGTGGAAGTAAACGTCAAATGTGATTGCAAAGAATGTACTACTCCAATTACCAAACCTGTAATATGGCATAGTTATAAAAGAATAATGAAGGAAGATGGAAAATATTATTGTCTAAAATGCGGTCAGGAAAGATTTAGAATATCAAAATTAAAGAATGGCAAATCTTTTGAACAATGGTGTATTGAAAATAATCGACAAGACATTCTTGACAGATGGGACTATGAGTTAAATAAAAAGAACCCAAATGAAATAGGTTTTGCTACAAATAAAAAACATTATTTTAAATGCCCAAGAAGTTTACATAATAGTGAATTAAAGAATATTAATGCTTTTACTGGTGGACAGGAAGGATCTATAAAATGCAAACAATGTAATTCGTTTGCACAATGGGGAGTAGATAATCTAGGAGAAGATTTTTTAGAAAAGTATTGGGATCATGATAAAAACACTGTTAATCCTTGGAAGATTGATAAATGTGCAAGAAATAAAGTATGGATTAAATGCCAAGATAAAGAACACCATGGGAGTTATGATGTGTCACCATGTAATTTTTATAATGATAGAAGATGTTCATACTGTAATAATAATCATATACTGCATAAATTAGATAGTTTAGGTATTATACATCCTGAAGTTTTAAATTTATGGTCTAATAAAAATAAAAAATCTCCATACGAATATGCTCCTCGTAGTGGTAAAGAAGTTTGGTGGAAATGTAAAGACGGTAAACATAAAGACTATAAGAGAAACATTGATGGTTCTAATTCGCGTGATTTTAGATGTCCAGAATGTCAATGTTCAATAGGTGAAATTGAAGTTGGCAAGAAATTATTCGACAAAGAAATAAATTACATACCACAAAAAACATTTGAAGGACTAATTGGTCTAGGTGGATGTTTATTATCTTATGATTTTTATTTATCTCAATATAATTTACTTATAGAATATCAAGGTGAAATGCATGAAAGATTTGTAAAAGGAATACATAAATCAATTAAAGACTTTGAAAAACAAGTCGAACATGACAGACGAAAGAAAGAATACGCTTTAGAAAAAGAGTATAATTTTCTTGAGATTTGGTATTATGAATTTGATAGAATTGAAGAAATATTAAGTAAAACTATTGAAGGAATAAGTGTAAAGTAAGAAATAAAATATTGACATATATAATCAAATAATGTATAATCTATACATAGGACAAAACGAAAATAAAAACAAAGGAGAGATGCATAAGTGAAAAAACTACTTATCACATCAATCATTCCAATCCTTATATTATCAGGTTGTGGGGCAAAATCTAATAAAGTTCAACAACCTCAAATACAGCAATCACAACAAGATGACGATGATGAAGAAATGAGTTGGTTCGAAGATGAGGTTTTGGATCTTGATGATTTGGGTGAAAGCAAACACAAGAAAGTCAAACCTAAGACATCTACAGGCAGTTCTAACGTGATAAAACCACCTGTTGGTACAAAATCACCTACTGTTAAATCCAAGACTGCTACAACTAAAAAGAAGAGTTAAATATAAATTATATGCTTTAAAATATTTCTTTTATGGTATCGAAAGGAGATAAATAATGAAAAATATTAAAAATTGCATTGATTGTTTGGCTCATAGAGTTTTACCAGACCCAGATCCTCATGACTGGTTTTGTGATGATGACATGAAAGTTGTGTGTAATATAAATAATAAAATAATTACTTGTGCATGCAGACCTTATAATATTAGAAAAGAATGCAATGTTCCAGAATGGTGTCCAGTTACAGAATGAAGTTACTCTTCTATAGGGAGGTGAAATTTTAAATGTTTAATGTTGAAGGGCTACCAGATACTTATTACTCAAAACCATTCTATCAAGTGTTTGATGTATTGTCTTCTGGATCAGAAATATATTTTTTGATACGGACAGAGGAAAAAGGTTGGGAATACATAGGATCATATAATTTTAGACCACATTAGCAATTAAATGATTATTAAGAAAGGAGATAAAATGCTAAAGAAATTTATTAGTAAAATCATAAACTTCAACAAACATATTCCTTTAATTATGGTAACAATCAATAAAACAATGATTGAGCAGGGACTACTAAAGGACTCATGTACATTTAAGACTCATCCTTGCATCCAGACATTAGACAAGGAAGTGCAGAAGAAATTAAAAGAACTTATGTTTGAGATGATTGATATTATTAGGGACAATGTTAAGGCGAAGGATTTGTAATATCTATACAAATTGGAAAGGAGGGAAATTATTGCTTAAACCAGAAAACTATTTAAGAGTAATAGAAAAACTAAACGAAGAGATGTTGGAATCCGATAAACTATTTGAAAATGAAGGAATATGTTTTACATATAGTTCAACTGGATATGTTGATTGGATTGGGTTTTTAGAACACACTATATTTAATAGTGAGATGGATGAAGTTTACAGTGAAGAACATTTAGAAAATTTAATTCGTGGACAAATGATGATATTAATAAATGCTTTAAATAAGTGGAATATTTTAGCTTCAAATTAAGAATTTAAGTGAAAAGGAGCAAAACTATGTGTGATGAATTGGATAGTCTAAGAAATGAAACTACAAAGAAATTAGGCAAACTAATTATTGATAAAGACAATTTAAAAGATGCGTTAGAATATTTGTTAGATATGTACATTCAATTAGTTGATAATGCTTGTCAGTGCAAGAATATGTATTTTGATGATCCTACAGAATTATGTCCATATTGTAATGCTAAAGAAGTATTAAAAGAGATTGAATAAAAAAGGAGTGTAAAATTTATGTCAATGTCTATAGGTGTAATTACTGGTTTTGTTGCTCTAGGTGGTTTAGGAATAGGATATTATATAATTAACTCCAAAAATACTAAAAGTAAGAAATCAGAAAATGAGATTATCATTCCATATACCAGACCAGCGCATGAAAGAATTAAGTTTGCTAAAGTTAATACAGATGTTAAAACTACACCAATTACTTCATCAACTACAAAGAAAACAAAAATACCTTCAAAAACTTCAAACGCTATTCATAGTCACAATACATATGATGATGATTTTTATCCTGTATATCATGACTATGGAAGTAATTCTCATAGCAGTTCACATGATTCTCATAGTTCATATGATTCTGGTGGTAGTTATGACTCAGGGAGCTGTGATTGTGGAGGATGTGATTAATGGATAGAGAATTATTCACTAAAAATGAATGGAAGTTACATAGGTTGCTAGAATTAAATAAAAGAATAAAGGAATTGCAAGAGTTTGTTAATAAATTGGAGTATATGTCTAATTGCGAATATAGGAGAGATAATCCATTTAAAGACTTTGGAGAAGATAGTGACCAATATGTTTATACTAAAAATAATTATGATGTAAAAGATTTTGGTTTTAAATTATCTCAACAACAGGATGGATGCCCAAGTTATGACTATAAAGAAGAGTACGGTTACAATTCCTTAAATATTACTTCTAAAGAAATTTTTGATAGCTTAGGAGTTAATGAAAGAGATTTTTATAAAGATATAATCCATAATGCATTAATAATTGAGCTATCAAAGAAAATTGAAGAGTTACAGAAAGAATTTGAACAAATAGATATAAATTGAGTATTTAAAATGTAGTTTTTAATGGATAATGAATAGAATATAAAAGGAGAGAAATAAAATGGATACAAAATTGATATTAGATTTTCTTAGTAAATTGGATGAACAAGTAAGTTCTACGGGACAAGAGGTATTTAAAATTTATATGCAACAATCTTATGTAGATGGAATATCATCATTAATTTGGGCATCAGTGTTATTCCTTATATTTATTGTAGGATGTGGAATAGTTAGTTTTAAAATCTTAAAATATGCAAAGAAACTAAAAGAAAAAGATGATTACGATGAAGAAGAATATATTATTGCTATGGTAATTAGTATTGCGGTCATAGTAGTTAGTATTATTATATTTTTAATATTCGGAATGTCAGAACTAACAAATGGAATAAAACATTTGATCAATCCTCAATATTACGCTTTACAAGATTTGTCAAACGCTGTTAAAAATGCAGTAAAGTAAATTTAATTGTTCTAAGAAAGGAGGTAAATAAATTGAGTTCATTAAGAAAAGAATTTAATACATATACCTTAGAAGAATTAAAAGATAATGATTTTGGTTTTACTCTTAAAGAATTGTTCGTTTCAAAAGATGACGTTGATAATATGCTTGATTCAATAGAAAATGGTGTAAATATTATTAAAGAAGGATTAGAAAGTATTAAAGGACTAAGTGAAATTGATGACATTTATAATATTGTGAAAGTGTTGTCTGATAAATTATATTAATTCTTGATTGAAGGAGAATTGTTATGAATACAAATAAGTTAATCGTTAAACTTTTAATCCATTGTCTTAAATTATTAATGGATATCAAAAGCGAACAAACTGGTTCAAATTATTCTTTTGAAAAAGAAAGTGAAACAATTAGAGAAGCTAGAAAATATATAGGTAATTGAATGATTAAATTGAAAGGTGGTGATAAAATGAAAAATGAAGTTATTCAAGCACTAGCATTTTTAAAGTCATGTGTTTTATGCTGTGAAAAATTAAGTGAATCTGAGGAACAAGAAATTAATGAGTTAATTATTAGATATAAAAATACATAAGTTATATTATTAAATTAAATATAAAATTAAAAGGGGAGATTGATATGTTTAAGAAAAAGCAATTAACACCTTCTATGATGATTCAAAAGGCAATAGGGGTTGTAGAAAACGCAGTATCTATGTTTAATCTTGCAGTTATGGAAATTGATAAGAATGTTTCAGCATCATCCTGAATTAAAGAAGAATAACAAATTGAGAGCTATATCAATACTCAAAAAGAAAGGTAGATGAATTTATTTATGACAGAAAAAGCATTTAAGTTTAGATTATGTCCTGATGAAAATCAGAAAATACAATTAGCAAAAACATTTGGATCTTGCAGATTTGTTTATAATAACTATTTAGCTAAAAGAATTGAACTATATAAAACAGAACAAAAATCTATGAATTATAATGCTTGTTCTGCGGATTTAACTATTCTTAAAAAAGAAAAAGAATGGTTAAAGGAAATAGATAAATTTGCTTTACAGAATTCTTTAAAAGATTTAGACAGAGCATATCAAAATTTCTTTAGAGAAATTAAGAATGGTAATAAAGATCAGGGATTTCCTAAGTTTAAATCTAAACATAATCATGAGTGTAGTTATAGAACTACCTTAACTAACAACAATATTAGAATTGAAGGTAATTTAATTAAATTGCCTAAGCTTGGATTGGTTAAATTTGCTAAATCAAGAGAAATACAAGGGAGAATATTGAATTGCACTATTACTAAGACTTGTTCTGGTAAATATTTTGTATCTATATGTTGTACTGAAGTAGATGTTGTAGAATTCGAGAACAATAAAAACATTGTGGGAATAGATTTAGGATTAAAAGAATTTGCGATTACGTCAGAAGGTGAAATTATTGACAATCCAAAATATTTATCTAAACTTGAAGATAAATTAAAAAAGACACAAAGAAAACTTTCTAAGAAGAAAAAAGGTAGCAAAAATCGGAATAAAGCGAGAATTAAACTCAACATAGTTCATGAAAAGATTACTAATCAAAGAAATGACTTTTTACAAAAATTATCAACTAGGCTTATTAAAGAAAACCAAATAATTTGCTTAGAAGATTTGTCTGTTAAAAATATGGTTAAGAATCATAAATTGGCAAAAGCAATTAATGATGTATCTTGGAGTGAGTTTGTTAGAATAATACAATATAAATCATTATGGCATGATAGGATTGTTCAGAAAGTAGATAGATTTTTTCCTTCTTCTCAATTATGTAATGTTTGTGGTTATAAAAACATTGAAGTAAAAGATTTATCTATTAGAGAATGGGATTGTCCAGAGTGTAATTCATATCATAATAGAGATGTGAATGCAGCAATCAATATTAGGAATGAAGGTATGAGATTATTAAGTGCTTAATTTAATATCAGTACGGTAGGGACTATCGGATTTTAAGCCTGTGGAGATGGAGGTTACGAAGTCAATGAAGCAGGAACCTCTAATCGTGAGGTTAGAATCACGCGAATTTATTCGTGTGAGGTTCAAAAGGCGAATGAAATATTGAAAGAATCTAAAGATCAGAGTCAAGTTAAAATTGATTCATTGGAACAAGAATTGTTAAATACAAAACAAATAAAAGAAGATGCCGAATTAAAAATTAATGCACATTTAGAATTAAGAGAAAAATTAAGTCAATTTACTCAATAAATTCATTATAAAATAATATATGAATAAAGGAGGTGATGATATACATGCTTGTAATTTCTATTATTGCATTAGTTATAATATTATTGTTCTTAGCAATACCCTTATACTCAAAAATAGGTCAGAAAATTGAAGAAGTAGAAAATAAAATTAAAGAGGAGATTAAAAATAATGAGAAATAATATTAATATTGATATGAGTAATTTTAAAATGAATAAATTCACCAAAGGTTTAATTACGGTTGGAGTATCGGCAGTTGTTTTGCTTGCAGGTTTTGGGGCATCTACTACAAAAATTAATCCTGGACATGCAGGAATTGTTTATAATGTATCTGGTGGCCTAGAAGATATTACATTAAGCCAATGATGGCATATTGTAGCTCCTTGGAAAAGCATTAGAGAATATCCAATTTCTACAGAAACAGTATGGTTGACTAAAGGTGCAACTGAGGGTTCACCTAATGATGATTCATATAATACTTCTACAATGGAAGGTAAACCAGTTAATGTTGATGCTTACTTTACATATCACGTAAATGTAGAAAAATTACCTGCTATTTTTAATCGTTTTAAAGGTGCTGATATCGAATCCATCCAATCAGGCTATCTTAAACAACAAGTAAAAACAGCATCACAATCTGTTACATCTAGTTATAGTGTTCTTGATTTATATGGCAATAAACGCTCAGAAATTCAAAATAAAATTCATGACATATTAATCAAAGAATTAACTCCATTTGGATTAGAAGTTGAAACATTTAGTTTTGGAGAAATTCGTCCTGATGCTGATACTATGAAAGCAATTCAAGCAAAAGTAGATGCACAGCAAAAACTTCAACAAATGGAAATTGAATTATCCCAATCTACAGTTACAGCAAATAAAGCAAGAGTAGATGCTCAAGGGATCGCGGATGCAGCAGTTATTAAGGCAAAAGGTGAAGCAGAAGCTAATAATCTATTACAAGCATCTTTAACCGATACACTTGTTAAATATCAATCTGTATTGAAATGGAATGGGGTATATCCACAAGTTGTTGGTGGAAATCAAATTATTAGTTTGCCAATGGCAGATGCAGGAAAATAAAAATAATTTAAAAAAGAAAGAGGTAATTAATAATGTTTAATAAATTAATCGAGATGGTAATGTCAAATCCTAAATTAGCTAAACCAATGGTGAGTGAATTAGTCGATCAATACAAACCACTATTATATGGAGTTGCAGAAGAATTATTTAATATCTATAAAGATTATGCGAATAATACTGAATATTTTAGCACTACTGCAATTGCTAAAAAGAATCAATTTGATGCTTATGTCAATGTAGGATTTACTTCAGAGCAATCTATGAGTTTAGTATTGAATGATGCGAAAAAATTAGAAGATAGGTTAAATAAATTATCTTCTGGTGTTAAATCTAAGAAATAATAATGGGATATATAGGGGAGTTTATTCTCCCCTTGTAAATAAACAAAAAGGAGAGTGTAAATAATGGACATAAATAAAACCATAGAAAAACTTGAAAAATATAAGGACTATAAACATAACATAGATCCATTTAATATTGAAATGAACAGATTAATGAACGATGTATATCCTTATAAAAAACTATATCGTATTTTTAAACTAGGTCAAGCGCAAATGTTGGCAATGTTTAAGAATCACATATATCAATATATTTGCAATGATGATAAGGATTATATTGATGCAATTGTTAAACAGTCAAAAGAAGATATAGAAATGAAAGGTTTCTTAGATATATTGATTAAGAAAGAAGGCGAATAACTATGAAAGAATTAATAAAATTAGACAGTGGCAAATATGAAGTTGTTTTAGACCAAACAGATGGTAAATTTAATTTCTATGCTTTACGATATGGTGAAAAATGGAGGAACTTAACAGGAGATAATTTAGTTCTTGCTATGTTTAATAAAATTCAGGATTTAGAAGATATATTATTGGCGTATGGAATTAAATAGTGATTTTAAACAAAGGAGAATAATAATGGACTATTTTAAATTAATAGAAGAAGGAAATAAATTAAAATTTACTTTCAGAAATTATCAACAAGATGGATTTGATAATAAATGGTATATAGAAATTTGGTATAAAATTCAAGACAATCAATATGCTTGTGAATACAATGATTGTCTTGAGTTAGAAAAGAGTATATTTAGAGAAAAAATAGCGGAATCGCTTGTTAAAGAAAATATAGTAGCTGTAGAGATGGAAAATGCAACAGTTGAGATTATTGGAGAAAACAATTTGAGTGAAATAACAAGTAAAGAAAATGCAAAGGAGAATTTGAATATGATTAACACACAAGAGGGATATGCCGTGTTCAATAAGTCTAGTAAAAAATACATAGACAATAGTCAATATGAGGTAAATGATTTTAAGGAAGCTGAGGTATATAATACTAAAGAAGAGGCGATTGATGAATTTAGACATATGGATTCACCTGAAGATTTTGTAATTCATAAAGTTGAAATCAGTGTTAAAATTATTAAAGAATATGTAAGGAAAATTACTTTTGAAGAGATTTTATAAATATAAAATAAAATTGCTTGACATCGGTTAGTGAAAATGTTATACTTATTAAGTAGAGAAGTTACATATTACGTAGAAACGAGGTGAGAAAATGAAAATCAGAATACTTAATAATGATTTTATCACAGATATTTCTGTAGGAACTATAATTGAAGCAAAATACTTCAAAGATATGTCATCAGAAGAAAAGGTAAACTGGGCGAATGTTTTAACTGGCGAAGAAGAATCACAGACATTATGGAATGATCTTGATGTATTTGTTCAAAATAGCAAGGGTGAGTGGTTATGGATGTATGAGGACGATATTGAAATTGTAGAAGAATAGAGGTGATTAATTTTAATTGAATTTCAATAGACCAAAGAACGAGACTGAAACACACTTTCTATTAAAAGAAATATCTAAATACATACTCTTTGGATGGGGTTACAAAATGTTAGCTACTGAGGTAGGTGGCATGTGGGACTTAGATATTGGCAAAAAGAGAAAAGAAATCATTGATTGTGTCGGAATTAAAAAGGTTAGAATAGCACCAAGGAAATTTCATTATGATATGAAAGGAATCGAATTGATTCAAGATTCAAATCAGAAGAAGCATATAAGTAGAAGTAGAAAATAAAATAATTGGAGGAGTTAATTATGTTTATAGATCAATTAAAAGAGGGACAAGAATTACAAAAACTAATTGAAATTACAAATAAAGGAATTAAAAATTTAGAAGGGTTAAAAAACAAGAGAAAAATAACTTTAGAAAATTTACGTGATGGTCAATATTCTTTAACTATTTGCGAAGAAAGTGATGGTTCTGGAATAAGTGCTGATTTAAGTAGATACATAGGTAATGCTGACTTGTTAGATTTAATTATAAATAAGTTAAAAGATCAAGTTAAAGACTTTGAAAGTAAATTCTTTAAATTATAAATCAATTGAAAGTTTAGTTTGCTAGGATATAAAAATAATTGGAGGAACAAACAAATGAGTTTAACAAGAGAGAATTTAATCAATTGTTTTGAAATGGCAAAAGCAAAAAGTATGAATTATGTGGCAGTTCTTATTGAGATGGAAGGTTTTGATAGACCAGAGGTAATTATTAATCCACTTTTAAATTTTGATAAGAAGTTTAAATATTACCTTGACGCTTATGATGAGAATTTGAATCATAATCACGCAAAAGGAATTAAGATTATTGGTTTCACGTATAGTAATAATTTTGAAGATATTGAATTTGAATTAATGCTGTAAAGGAGGTAAACTGTGGAACTAGATATAAAAACTTTAAAACATAAAACTATAGTTTGGGGTTGTGCATATAATGAGGATAATAATTATGATTATTCACATTTAAAACAATTGCCGATACAAGGAATGGTTTTAGATAAGTATAAGGCAGAAATTGATAAACCAAAGTATAGTAGTTGGGTATTCGCTCCAATTAATAAAAAAGGTGAAATGATTAAAAGCAAAGTTGTGGATGTGTATTCTAGACACTATGCAAATACATATGAGGAATGTGTTGAAGTCTATAATGGATTAATTCAAATGAGAATTGATAGGTTAAATGAGATTATTAAAGAGTGTGAAACGCATAAGATAATTTAAATAAGTAGTTATGGTATTAAAGGAGGTGAGAATCATAAGAAAAGTAAGATTCCTTAAAGATTTTAATTCTTTTAAAAAAGATACTTATAGAGTTATTATGGAAGAAACTGCATTACATTATCGTATTCAAGTTAATTTGGATAGTGATGAATTGTATTGGTTGCATAAGGCAGATAATGGTGTTTTGTTTCAAGTAGTAGAGAGGAGTTAGATATTAAAAGTGGAAAGAGAATTCATTAGTGTGGGAATAAAGGTTATACCTCATTCAAAAAGCTATTGTGGAAATTTAGAAAGTAGTGTTAATTGGAACCATGCTATAATGATAAATCAACCATATTTATTTGTATCAAGTATTTATCCTGCTTATATTGTTTTGGATTCCATAGAAGGGTCAAATGGTGGTGATTATTTTTTGCCAGAAGATTTTGAACCATACATAGAGGAAAGCGAGAGTGTTAAAATGAGCAATTATAATAAAGGTGATCTAGTTCAAGTGGTTGATGGTAGTTATTCCCTGACAATTGAGAATGGAGATTTTCGTCATTCCTATGGAGTAGAATTGACAGGTAGGGATTTTGAAATATTACATACAGAATTAAAATTACCATCAACAGATAAAGATCAATTTAATACCATGATTTTAAAAGCAAAAGATATTGGTCAAATCGTGTATACTCAAGAACGAATGGTTAAACCAGTCGAAAAAGTAGTGCCAGAAAACACTGTTCAAAATATTACAATTAATATTACCATTGATTCAAAAATGGATATTAATAATTTAATGAGAGAATTATCTTCAAAAATCAAAAATATCAGCAATTATTAGATCCTCAAGAAATTTTCATTTTATAGGATTATGACTAAAATGACCATAAACTCAAATTTTCAATAAAATCACTAAAATAGCCCTGTAATCGTTGCTACATAAGGGTTTGTGGTCGTTAAATAGGCATAAATAATTATGTTATATATCCTATCATTTGAAAGTGGAATTTTAAATGATTTGGTTTTGCTAGAAGTAAAAAATAAAATATTGACATGTTGGATGGTAATATGGTATAATTATTAAGTGGAGTTATTGAAAGGAGTAGCGAGTGGATAGATTAAATATTTTCGAAATAGAACTATCATACATAAAAAATCCTAAGATCAAAGAATTTACAGAAAAGGCATTAAATAACTTACCAGAGTATTTCTTCTCAATACCTGCTAGTTCATCTGGCAAATATCATAGTTTGGTGTGTTTAGGAGAAGGAGGTTTAGTCAGACATACTAAAATGAATGTAATATTCGCAGTAGAATTACTTAATCTTGAAATGATGAATAAATATACAGATGATGAAAAAGATATCATTATATCATCTCTAATTTTACACGATGGAATAAAACATGGGTTAAATAATTTAAAATATAGCGTAACAGACCATCCAATAATTATGTCAGTGTTCATTAAAAATAATAATGAACTATGTAATATTTTGGATAAAGAAATATTGGATAAGATTTTAGGATGTATCGAAACACACATGGGAGAGTTTAATAAAGATTATAAAACTAAAAAAGAAATATTACCAAAACCACATGGTAAATTACAAAATTTTGTTCATATATGTGATATTTTGGGTTCTCGGAGATATATCAAAGACTTTGATTTCGATGTTAAAGTAGAAAGGAGATAGTATTATATTAAATGATTTAACTGGAAAAACATTTGGTAAATTATTAGTTATTGAAAGAGCAGAAAATAAAAGTGGTCATACAATGTGGCTGTGTGAGTGTCAATGCATTAATAAAAATGTCAAAGTAGTTAGGGGTACTCATTTAAAATCTAATAGAATTCAAAGTTGTGGATGTTTATATAAAGAAAGAATAAGACATGATGTTCCTCCGAATATATTCGAATTAAAAGAAGATCATAAAGTTGGTTACACTGATACAAATCGTGAGTTTTATTATGACATATCTGATTCGGATGCAGTTGAATTACATTCGTGGTATTTCGATAAAGATGGATATGTGGTTGCTAGAATAAATGGAAAGGGAATTAAATTACATAAATTTTTGATTGGCTACAATGGAAAAATTGATCATAAAAATAGACATAAGTATGATAATCGAAGAAATAATTTAAGAATAGCTTCAAATACTCAAAATGCAATGAACATATCAATCAAAAGTAATAATACATCTGGTGCGACAGGAGTTGGTTGGCAATCTCTTAATAATAGTTGGAGAGTAAGAATTACAGTAGATAAAAAGCAAATATATTTAGGAAGTTTTAATGATTTCGATGAAGCAGTTAAAGTCCGTAAAGAAGCAGAATTAAAATATTTTGGTGAATTTGCTCCTGTTAACTACCCCAAAAAGTAAAATACAACATTTTGTACATTGGTGTGATTATTTAGCCAGTAGAAAATGTTTAGAATTCAATTTTAATGTTAAGGTTGTAAGATAAAATAATAATAGAAAGGAAAGATGTTTATTAAAACAAAAGCATGGGGTCAAGTTCCTATCTGTAGAAGTAATTCACCTCCTTCTTTCAATATATTTTTATAAGATCATGTGCATTAAATAGTAAAATAAAATTATTGAAAGAAGGAATACATAATATGGCAAAAGTTAAAGAAGAACAATTAGGTTTGAAAAAAGGTAAAGCACAATTCTTACTTATCGGAGAAGCAAAAGTAAATGATTATACTTTTACAATGGATAAAGATACTACAAAATCAGATTGGGTTTGGAATCAAATGAATCTTGGTGTAGATTGTGGAAATGGTAATGTCATCTATTCAGATATGATGGGTGGTTACGGATCAGAAAGAGATAATGTCGTATATGTTCATGGTATAAAAGAAGTAGATGGTAAAAAACAAGAAGATTTTGATAATAAATTCACTATTGATTGGGACGATAGATTTGATGAAACAATTCTTGAATCTGTAGCAGACTCTTGTTTCATCAAAGTTGGTTTAGAAAAAGATACAAAAGATAAGACGTTCAAAAATAAATTTTTATCTGCATATGACGCAATTCAATACATACAACAACATCTTGAAAATGGAATGCTTATTAATGTAAAAGGTAAATTAAAATATCAAGCTTATAATGATAGTGTATCCATTAAAAAAGAAGTTAATTCTGTATTCTTATCAAAAGCTAAACCAGAAGAATACAAAGCAGTATTTACACAAACAATACTTTGTGACGCAAATGCAGTAGGTAAAGTAGATAAGGAAAAAGCGTCATTCCCAATTACAGGATATGTAGTTGATTATGTTGGTAAATATGATGGTAAAGAAATCAAGAAAACAGTAGCATTTACAAAGACATTTGAGTTAGAAGTTGATAAGGTGAAACCAGAAAATACTAAAAAACTCATTACTAAATGTTTTGCTCCTGCTAAAAAAGGAACACTCGTAGAAGTCACTGTAGAAGGAGAAATGCTTGAAGGGGCAAGTGTAGTAAGTATTACACTAGATGATCTTCCTGAAGATATTAGAGAACTTATTGAACTTAATGTTATCACAGAGGAAGAAGCTCTTAGTAAATGTGCAATTGGTGGAAATAAAGAAAAAAGAATGCTTATAAAAAGACCTTTAATTACATTTGAAGGCGAAGGAGAAACAAAAGTTCCAATTTTGGCAATCAATAAAGATAAATATAAAGAAAGCGATTTAGTTTTCCTTTCTCAATTTATTGAAGTTGAAGAAGAGAAGGAGGAAGAAACAGAAGATTTAGAAGAAAGTGTTGCGAAATTTGAAAAAACACTAGATAAAAAAGAAGATGACGATACTGAGGAGGACGAAGAAGAAGCAGTTGATGATGAAGCATGGATGAAATTGTTAGATGTATAATTAATAGTTATATATTAATATTTTCACAGGATAAATCAGGAGGTTAAATTCCTCCTGATAAACACAATAATCATTTAAATAATAAAATAAATAATAAAGGGGATTAAATAAATGGGTTTTCAGAAAAAAGAAGAAATTTTAGCATATGTTGGTGGTAAAGTATTAGCATTTGGGGCGACCGGATCAGGAAAATCAACGTTTGCAGGTACATTTCCTAATATTAATTTAGTAGATAGTGAAGATGGTAATACATATTATCTTGAAAGCAATCCTAATATCATTGGAGTCATGCGTACCACATCTGCCTCTGAAGTTCAAGAAACACTAGATGAATTAAATGATGAGGAAGCATTAAAAGATTTTGATACTATTGCAATTGATAGTGGAACAAAATTATATGAGAACATGCAAGCAGCAGCATACGAAGTTGTTGAAAAAAGATCAAGAAAACAAATGAGAAAAGGCAAAGAAGTGGATATGTCAGATTTGGGCCTCGCGACTCGTGATTGGGGTCATATTAAAAGATGGAATCAAGCTCTAAAAACTGCTTATATCATATTTTCTTCGATGGGTAAGTGGGTAGTTGAAATTGCTCATCAAAAAGATATTTTCGATGATCCATCTTCTCTTAATAAAAAGAAAATTGGAGAAGCACCAGATTTAGCTAAGAAGGCAGAACATGATTTTGATATTGTACTTCAAATGTTTACTAAAGAAGACAAAGATGGCAATGTAACTTACTTTGGTAAAATTTATAAAGATAGAACTGGAGTAACCAAAAAAGGAGAGATCATTGAAAATCCTTCTTTTGAAATTTGGAGAGCAAAATGGGAAAGCACAAAGAAATTTGGAGTTAAAAAAGCATTAGACTTATCAGTAGGGGTAAGTAAAGACACTGAATTTATGGAAGCAGAAGATGAACAAGCAGAAGATATTGCTAACCAAATTAAAGCATTACTAAAAACTAGTTCTGAGGAAAATCAAAAGAAGATTGGAAAGAAAATCAGAGATTTAGAAATCAACATCAAAGATTTAGTTAATAATGATATTGAAAAATTGAATCAGGTGTTAGAATTCGCTGAAATGCTGTAAATAAATATACACATATCTATGAATTTAATAGGGATTATTGATTTGTCAATAATCCCTAGTTCTAATAAAACTAATAGAGGTGATTTAATGGAAGAGAAAATTACCAAGAAACAAGAACAAGAGGATTGGTTAGAATTAGCAAACTATGTTTTTAAAGAAATTTTACAGTATGAAACGGGTGTAAAATTCCCAAGATACTTAGCATTGAGACTTAAAGGTTTACATAAAGGAACATTTATGGCAAATAAAAAACAGAAACCACAAGCAAATTATGATTATAAAATTATATTATTGACTTGTAAATTTTGTAAATATAGTATTCTTCAATATTTAGGCCCAAGTAGAGAGAAGATTAAAGATGAACGTCATTTAATAAATACAATAATGAGTTTTGTTGAAAATGAAATAAACAATGTTTTATCAAGATTAAAAAATTCTAAGAAGGCAGAAGAAAAAACCATACATATAGAATTAGAAAATCAAATACATGAAGGAGCTGAATATAAAGCAAAAAGTAAAGATAAAAAGATCGATAAGGAATTGGAGGAATTATGGTAAATGGCTGTTGTTACAAAAACAAAGTCAAAAACTACTGTTGCTAAAAAAGAAGTAAGTCCTTATGAACAAGAATTAATTAATGCTGTAAAAAAAGTTAAAGAATTTAAATTATCTGCTGAAGCAAACGCCACATCTATATTTTACAAGAACCCAGAATTAATGTATTCATATGATAATTTGACTTTACAAGATTTCTCTAATAATGAATGGAAGATATATTTTGTTATTGCTCATGATATTATCAAGAAAGAAAAGAAACAATCATTAGATGAAATTACCGTAGGATTATATCTTGAAAAACATGATAAATTGAAAGTTAAATATGATGAATATGGTGGTTATGACACCATTGACAAAGCAAAAGAATATGTAAAAGAAGAAAATTTAGACGGGTACATTAACGAATTACATAAATGGAATGCAGTTCTTAAATTAATGAAAGCAAAATTCCCTGTTCATGATAAATTAAGTCAATTCGCAGATATGAATACAGAAGAAATATATGCTTATTATGAAACTAATCTTAATCATATATTCGTAAATGTCGAAGGTGATGTTAAAAGTTACAATGCTTGCTCTGGCGTAAATGAGTTAATTGATAAATTAAATGAAGGAATCAATATAGGACTACCACTTGATAATTGCACTATATTAAATAAAGAAATATCAGGATTAAATTTAGGAAATATAGTTGGATTGGGAGGACTATCGGGAGCCGGAAAATCAACTACAGCAATCAATTGGTTATTTCCCTCAGTATTAAAACACGATGAAAAAGTAGTATTCATTATAAACGAAGAAGATCAAACCAAAATACAAAAAGAAATGATTATATGGGTAGCTAATAATGTTTATAAAGAAAACTTACATAAATATATATTAAGGGATGGGAATTTTGATGAAAAAACAATGGAATTATTAAGAAAATGTGCAAAATGGATTGAAGATAAGAAGGAAAATAAAAATATTACAATTATACCTCTAGAAAAATATACTACAGATATTGCCATTAAAATTATAAAGAAATATTCAGCTTTGGGAAATGTAAAATACTTTTGCATTGATACGCTTAAAGAAAATGCTGATAGTAATTCTGATAAAACATGGTTGGAAATGCAAAGGGATATGGTAAAAATTTACGATGTGATTAAACCAACTGCTAAAAATGTTAGTCTACTTGTTACATATCAATTAGGTAAAACTGCTACTAAACTAAGATATTACACAAACAATGAAATTGGTATGGCTAAATCGATTGTGGATGTAATGTCAGTTAATATTATGATTAGACAACCTTTTGAAGATGAATATGAAAATGAAAAACATGAAATAAAACCATACAAACTAGAAGGGAAGAGAAATCTCACCAAGATTCCTTTTAAGTTAAAAAAAGATAAGCGATATCTTATAATATTTATTACAAAAAATAGATTCGGGCAAACTAATCAATTTCAAATCATTGCAGAGTATGATTTATCTTTAAATATGTATAAGGAACTTGGAATTTGTAATATTTCGCAAGATTGGTAGGAGGGAATAATTTGTTGATAAAAAAGTATAGCATTAATAAAGAAATAGAAAATCAAAACGATAGGAATAAATATATCGGAAAAATTTTTATAAGCAAAATATTTGGAGAATATAAAGTTTTAGGTGTATATGATACAAACGGATCTAAAACAGGTAATAAACGATACGTAGTTGAATTTAAAAATACTGGTTTTCAAACCATCTCTGCTGGTATTCAAATTATAAACAAAAACATAAAAGACTCATTAAAACCAATTATTTATAATAAAGGATACTATGGATATGTAAAAAATGTTAAACACAATCCATATATAAATAAATGGGTATCTATGTTGCAAAGATGTTATGATGAGAAATTTCATATTAAAGAAGAAACATATAAAGATTGTATTGTAAATGAAAAATGGTTGTGTTTTGAATATTTTCTTCAAGACATACCTAAAATATTAGGTTATCAAGATATGATAGATCATCAAAATATTAAATTCGAACTCGATAAAGATGTCTTAACTGATGCAAAAATATATAATCTAGAAAATTGTGTGTTCGTACCTGGAAAAATAAATAACTTCTTTACTAATATTCAGAAACATAATACTAGTGGTTATCCCGGAGTGTCTTATGATAAAACAAAAGAAAAATATGCTTGTTATATTTCAAATAATAGCAATCAGGAGCATTTAGGATATTTCAATGATCCTTTAGATGCGTTCATGGAATATTTTAAGCATAAAAAATTAATATTGGAAAAGTATTTAGAAGAATATAATTTTCTTCATATAAAAATTAAAAATGGCTGTAGAGATAAATTAAGGAGACAATATGAAAGTATATTGAATTATAATTTAAAAAGTGATATTAAATAAAATAAATAGAGAGTGATGTGAAAATAATTGAATGACCTCTATTGAATTAAAAACTTATATCTTAGACAATGATAAACTACAAGAAATACTAAAATCTCTAGACTGTCATGGTATTAAGGAATATACAAAAGAATTAAGATGTGGATTACCTAATCATACATCGAATAATAATATTGCTATAAATAAAGAAACGTTATCTACTAAAATATTTCAATCAGATAGCGAAATAATTAGAGGTGATCTGCTAACTTTAGTTATGACAATAAAAAATATATCATTTCCCAAAGCAAATAAATATTTACATAAATTGTTTGGTTTAGAGTACAAATTTAAAACTAATAAACAAGATAAACCTGATAAGAAAGATCCATTAAATGTATTCAAAAAGGTTAAAAGAAAAAGATGCATTGTAAACATTGACGACATTGAGTTGTATGACGAAGGTATCATTAAGGAGTATATATCCCTGCCCCATATAAATTGGATAAAGGAAGACGGCATTCTGCCATTTACCTGTGAATTATTTAAAATAGGGTATAGTGCAGAAAAGAAGAGAATAGTTATTCCTTGGCGACATTGGTGTGGAGATGAAAATGATTTTGTAGGTGTAATCGGAAGAACTACGATTCCTGAGTATAAAATGCTCGATATTCCTAAATATTTTCCTTTAAAAAAGTTTCCTAAATCAATGCATTTGTATGGATTGCAAGAAAACTATAAGACTATTCAAGAAGAAAATAGAGTTGTTGCGTTTGAATCGGAGAAGTCAACCTTAAAAAGACATAGTAGAAAAGATGGAACAGGTGTATCAATAGGGTCACATGATATATCAGATGAGCAAGTAAAAATACTTATTTCATTAAACACAGAAGTTGTAATTTGCATGGATAAAGATGTTTCTTTGCAACATATTAGAAGCATGTGTAGTAAATTCTATGGAATACGTACCGTAAGTTATGTGTTCGATAAATATGGATTACTAGAAGATAAAGAAAGTCCGGCAGATAAACCAGATAAGGTTTATAAATACTTACTAAAATATAGAATTATATACGACGAATCAGAACATAAAAAATATATTAAAGAGAGGGACAAAAGACTTGAGAAAACAATTTGAAGAAATTAAATTAATAGCAAATAAATTAGATTGTGACGAGATATACTCATGGTCTAAATACAATCAATATAAAGGAGATAAATACACATTTTACCTTAAATATATTCTTAAAATACCAGAGGATAGGAAAGATTCAATATATGGAGTATTTGGTAACGCATCACATGATATATTAGAGAAATATTATAATAAAGAAATATCATACACAGATATGATAGAAATATTTGAAGAAAAACTATTTGAATTTACTATTGGTAATCTAAAATATGATAGAAGCGATGAAGACAAAAATAAAAAGATAGGAAATAAATATGAATCGTGTATGAGACACTTCTTTAAAAATCATCAACGAATACCTCATAAATTAAAGTGCGAAGTGTTTGTTCCAATAAAAATAAATAATATATTAATTCAAGCTTATATTGATGCTATACATATGGAAAAAAGAGATGATAAAGATATATGTGTAATTACTGACTTTAAAACATCTAGTATATACAAAGGTAAAAAGATTGATAAAGAAAAAGGCCAACTCATCCTTTATTCATATGGTGTCCACAAAAAGTTAAACATACCAATGGATCAAATTATTGCTAGATGGGCGTTCCTTAAATATGTAGAAGTAGAATGTATGCAAGCTAATGGCAAATTAAAAAGTAGAATCGTTGAAAGAAATGCTATAGGAAGTAGTTTATCATCAAATGCTAAGATGTGGTTAAAGAAATCAGATAATAAATTCAGCGAAGAAGAAATAGATGATTATCTTAATAAAATATCTATTGATAATTCCATAGATTGTTTGCCAGATGATGTTAAGAATAAATTCGTAATTAAAGATTGCTATGTTGAAATATCTTTAGATAATGAATCTATTCAAGAATTATTAGATGATATTGTTAAGACAGTAGAGGAAATTAAGGTAAAACAAGCTGATTATAAAGTAACACTGGATAATAAAATATGGTGGCAAGATGTTACGGATACTGAAAGTTATTTTTTAGCAAATTTGAATGGTTATTCATCAGCAATTCATAAACCTTATAGAGAGTATTTAGAATCGTTGGATATGTTTAAGAATAAAAATAATAAGGTTGAGGAAGAGGATTTATCTTGGATGAAGGATTTAATGGATTAGGTAGGAGGGAAATAATATGAAAAATATCTTTTTTGACTTCGAGGTGTTCAAACTAGATTGGATGGTAGTATGTATTGATCAAGATACAAAAGAAAAAACACAAATTGTAAACAATTCTGATGAATTACGTGAGTTTTATGAAGAGCATAAAGAAGATATCTGGATTGGATATAATAGCCGTAATTATGACCAATACATACTCAAGGGAATTTTGTTAGGAATGAATCCATACAAAATAAACAATGAAATTATTATTAATGATAAAAAAGGCAATCAAGTTGTAAAAAAATCAAACAACTTTCCATTAAATAATTTTGATATTTCTACTGGTTTTCATAGCTTGAAACAATTAGAAGGATTCCTTGGATCGAAAATAAAGGAATCATCAGTACCATTTACTATAAATAGAAAACTAACACCTGAAGAATTAGATGAAGTATTAGAATATTGTACCCATGACGTTGAACAAACAATTGAAGTATTCAATCATAGAAAAGAAGAATTTGACAGTCAATTATCTTTAATTCAAGCTTTTAATATGCCAATGACTATGTTTACAAAAACAAAAGCACAACTTTCAGCTATTATTTTAGATTCACAAAAAACTGAAAGAAATGATGAATTTGAATTAACTATTCCGGATACATTGATGATATCTGATAAATACAAGTATATCGTGGATTGGTATAAAGTTAAAGAGAATATGAATTATAAAAAAAGTTTAATCACAGATGTGGCAGGGGTTCAACATGTATTTGCTTGGGGAGGAATTCATGGAGCAATCCCCAATTATTCATATGAAGGAATTATACTTTGTTGTGATGTTGCTTCTCTTTATCCTGCATTAATGATAGAATATGGATTTGTAAGTAGAAATGTAAGTGACTCTAGTAAGTATAAAGAAATAAGGGACACTCGTTTGAAACTTAAAGCAGCGAAAAACCCCATGCAATTACCTTATAAAATTGTTCTTAATGCAACGTATGGTGCTATGAAAGATGAATATAATAATTTATATGATCCTTTAATGGCTAATAATGTGTGCATTGCTGGACAATTATTATTACTAGACTTAATAGATAAAATTGAGCCATTCTGCGAATTAATACAATCGAATACAGATGGTTTATTCCTTAAAATTAATAACATTGAAGATATTGAAAAGATAAAAAACGTAGCAAAAGAATGGGAAATAAGAACAAGATTAGATTTAGAATGGGAAATATTTGATAAGATTTTTCAAAAAGACGTTAATAACTATATTATTATTGATGCTAAAGGAAAGTATAAATCCAAAGGGGCATATGTAAAAAAACTAAATGCAATTGATTATGATTTACCAATTATTAACGATGCTTTAATAAATTATTTTGTAAATGGTAAACAAATTGAAGATACTATTAATGAATGTAATGATCTTATCAAATATCAGAAGATTGTTAAAGTATCAAGATTATACCAACACGCTTTGTATGGAGATGTAAAAATAAACGAAAGAGTATTAAGAGTTTTTGCTAGTATGGAGGAATCATCCCCAGGAGTATTCAAAGTAAAAGGAGAAGATAAAATTGAGAAAATAGGTAATACTCCAGAACATTGTTTTATTTACAATGAAGAAGTTTTACATGAAAGTATTCCAAAAGAATTGAATAAACAATATTATTTGGATATGGCAAATAAAAGATTACATGACTTCTTAGACCCAAAAGTAAAGAAACAAAAATTACCAAGTGATATTAAATTTATAACTAATGCAATTAGAGATTCTATCTGTAATATTATTGATGAAAATCCGAATATTAATTTTATTGATTTATTAAATATTATCTTTGAAAATGTAAAAGTTAGTGCTAGACAAATAAATATTCTTATTATATTGAACTATTTTATTAATTATGGAAAAAATAAAAAACTTATGCAAATTCTTGATCTATATAATAAACATGGCAAACGTAAACAATTAAAAATAAAGGATCTTGAAAAACTAGAAATAAAGGAGAATATATTAATAAAATATTCTCAAGATAAAACTGAAAACCAATATCGTAAATTAGATATGACTGGATATATAAAAGAAGTGAGCGTGGAATTTGAAGATAAGGCATTGTCTATCAAAGAACAAATTAAGAATGAATTGGAATATGCTGATACGATTTTCACCACTTATGAACAAGCTGGAGATAACTTCTATATTGTAATTGATTTAAAAAATACTGATAAATTTAAACCGCATGTAATTCTGAGACAAATCAATTCAGGAGAAGAAGTACGAACAAAAATTAAAGAAGCTACTATTTATATTGAAAATCCTTTTAAATTATTCTCTGTTTTGAAAGTGAGAGAATTTAACCATCAAAAGAAAAGTATAATGATTGATGGTAAATGGGGAAAATCAAGTGAAACTGAAAAAATATTATTTGACTATGAGGTGTATTAATTGGCAAGTAAAAATAAAATAATTTATGAATTCAAAGGAGTCGTAGTCGCAAACCCCTATAATACAGACGATTATAAAATATATGCATTATAAGTTGATGATATTAAATACCCACATATAACGAAAAACTCTTATCACAATGTCAGTATTTTGGGCAATATACCTGACCTTGAGACAGGTATAGAATACTCTATAAAAGCAGAAGAAAAAGAAAGTAAAAATGGTATATCGTATAAAGTAATTAACATAGGAAGGGATATGCCTAAAACAGAGACATCAACTAGATTGTTTTTACAAAGCATATTAGATAGTAATAGTCAGGTTGATGAAGTGATGCGTGAATATCCAGATATTATTGATAGAGTTATTAACAATCGTTTAGAAGATATTAACTTAAAGAAACTATACAATATTGGAGAAGTTAGATTTGAGGTAATAAAAAGAAAGATTATTGAAAATTTTGTATTAGGAGAACTGGTTACAGAATTTAAAGGATTTATTGAGTTTAAAGTTTTAAAAGCGTTATATGATAAATATGGATCTGTCGATAAGATTAAAGAAAAACTGCAAGACGATCCGTACAAAAGTCTCTGCGGTCTCTCACGTATAGCCTTCAAAACAGCCGATAAAATACTTCTTGAATTTAATAAGGACTGTATTGCAACAAAAGCAAAAGGAGAAAAACCACCTATTAATTTCACATTTGATTTACAAACTTCTAGTCAAAGACAAAAATCAGCAATTATGTTTCTACTAGAAGAGAATGAGAATGATGGAAATACTAAAATTGATATTAAAGTCCTAAGAAAACAATCTGAATCTTTAGCGAAGAAATGTATTGAACATTTTGTTGATATTATTAAGAACGATAAAGATATTCATTTTGATAAAGCAAATAAAACCGTTTCCCTAGAGGAAACATATCAAACAGAATTATATATTGCTAATAGAATTTTAGAAGGTTTAAAGATAGAAAATAAGTGGGAAATTGATACAGAAAAATACAGAGATAATGGTGATATTGTTCTTGTTGATCAACAATACAAAGTATTACCTATGGTATGCAATTCTAATGTTTGTATTCTCAATGGTTTTTCAGGAAGTGGAAAGTCAGCAACTACTAAATCGGTAATTGATATGCTTAAAGACAATAATAAATCATTCTGCTTATTTGCTCCTACTGGCAGAGCAGCAAAGGTTCTCTCTGAATTTACAAAAGAAAACGCTTCTACAATTCATAGAGGTTTGGCTTATATGCCTCCTGAGTGGGGTTATAATGAAGAACATAAATTACCATATGACGTAGTGTGTGTGGATGAATTCGGGATGTGCGATGTATTCTTAATGAAACATCTTTTAGAAGCAATTGACTTTAGGAAAACTAAATTATTAATGACTGGAGATTCAAGTCAAATTCCATCAGTAGGAGCTGGAAATGCTTTCTATGATTTAATTAATTCAAAACTAATACCCATAGTTTCACTGACGCAAATATTTAGGTATGGAGAAGGAGGAGTATTAACTGTAGCAACTAAAACTAGAAATTGTGAAAAGTTTCTAGAAGATTCTCAAAAACCACAGATATTCGGAAATGATAAAGGATATATGTTTGTTCCAATGCAACAAGAAAATGTAATGAAAAATGTAGTAGGTTTATACAAAAAACTATTGGCATCAGGAAATTCTATAGAAGATATTATGATTTTATCTTCATATAATGTAGGAGATTATGGTACTATAGTAATAAATAAACATTTACAACCTATTGCTAATCCTAATGTCACACTAAAAGGATTTAATGTTCAAATTGGTGAAACAAAGTTTTATGTAGATGATCTAGTTATCCAAACAGTGAATAATTATAAAGCAATAAGATATAAAGATGGTTGGATAGATGAAGATGATAAAACATTTGTTGCTAATGGAGAAATTGGAAAAATAATTAAAATTGAATATGGTAAAGTAATTATAATGTTTGATGAATTGGTTGTTTATACTAAGAATGATTTATTGAATGTTAAGCTTGCATATTCAATATCGACATTTAAAGCGCAAGGCGGTCAGGCAAAAATAGTTATTATGATTACTCCAAAAGCACATACATTCATGCTGAATAGTAATCTTATATATGTGGCTCAAACAAGGGCAAAACAAAAGGTATTTCATTTTGGAGAGAATGAAACGGTGAATCGGGCAATAAAGAAAAAAGCAGATTTTAATAGAAAAACATATCTTAAGGAATTGCTCATTTCATAAACTAATTAATAAATCAATAAATAAAATTTCTTGACATTACATTCCCAACATGCTATAATATTCACAGGAGGTAAAACAATTATCTTAATTTAAAAAAATAAACTATACTAATCAAAGGAGGTGAAACAAAAATGAATCCAACAAAAATCATCAATCGCATCGATGGTCAGTGGACTACCTGCTCTTCTCAAGAATACAATTCTCAAGACAAAGCAAACTTCATGTTCAGCAAAAGTGATCTAACCAACACTACTACATATTACAAAAAGATTGGTTAAATAATCATAATTCACAAACACAAATCATAAAATAATTCTCATAATATTAGCAATATCTTATTAGAACTACTAATCAAATTCTTGCTAAATCAAAAGAGGTGATACATAATAAAAATTCTAACAGACGCAATGAATGGATCAAAGTGGATAGAAATCCTCAAAGAAGAATATGAATCAAATTATCATGATAAAATTAATTATGTGCATTGTTTCGAGCAAGACACAGGTAAAATAAGTTATTATCGCAAGGAAGTAATGGATAATTTAGAAGTATTAGAATTCTGTAATAATCAATCAGAAATTAAAAATGAAAGGATGGAAGATTAGAGTTTGGCAAATATATCGATGTGTCAATTTATTGAATGTGAAAAATCTTCTAGTTGTTTGAGAATATTAGCACCACCTGATGCAGAACAAGTTTACATGAAATTTAAAAATATTTGTGGTGAATTTAATCAATATCAATGGTACTGGCAAGCACCAGATCATTTTATAGTTAAGAAAGAAGGTGATACATAATTTATATAAATAATTTAAATAATATTTCTTTACATGGAATAGATTTTAATAAATATGTGGTCATAAAACAAGATGATTTGTATAAACATACATCAGAACAAGATAGGATAGATTTAGCCAGAATACTTAAAAATATTAGAATCAGTAGATATAAATTCAATAAGAATACTAGTAATAAATATCTTGTTATTAATGTTGATGAAGATTACGTAGGAGAAGTTATTGAGATTATGAAGAAGAATAGGCATTGGGATTTGTAATGAAGGGAGGTGATATAAGATGGATTTTGATAAAGTAAAAGAAGAATATAAGGTTTTATTAAATAAATATCCTAATCTTACAAAAGATGAATTAAATGGTTAAAAGGATTATCGTATTTATTAATTTCAGAAATAGAACATATTATAGAAAGTTGGAGCAATTAAAAGAAGATTTCTATCGTATAATTTATAAGAAAGAAGGTAAAAATAAATGGCAAAATATCGTAAAAAACCAGTAGCAATTGAGGCAATTACATTTGACGAGTTCTTGGAATACGGAAGAAATAATGGAGCAAATATAGTAAACGATATGCCTTGGTCGTTTAATTACAATGATCATCCGATTACTCATGAAAATGATGAGTGTTATATAATTCCTACACTAGAAGGATTTATGTATTTTACACCAGAAGATATGTTAATAACTGGAGTAAGTGGTGAAATTTATCCTTGTAAAATTTATATATTTGAAAAGACATATGAAATTGTTGAAGATCAAGTCCTATAGAATAATCTTTTTAACTTATAAATATTAAAATAAAATAATTTACATAAAGGAGATAATACATGTACAAATTTAATGAGGTTGCTCAATACATATTGGAATCAGATTACTTACTAGAAAATGAAAATCCAGAACAAATGTTTATGAGAGTATCTAAGAAAATTGCTAGTGTAGAGAAAACAGAAGAATTAATCCAATATTGGACAAATAGATTCTATGATACAATAGTAGAAGGATATTGGATGCCAGCTACTCCATTCTTAATGAATGCTGGTGTAAACAATATGTTATCCTCGTGTTTTGTTGTTGGTGGTTTAAATGATGATTTACATTCAATTTTTTATACAAACGAAAGATCAGCAATTATCACTAAAATGGGTGGTGGTATTGGTTTAAATATTTCTAAATTACGTGAAAAAGATGCTAAAATAGTATCAACAAAAGGTAAAAGCACAGGCCCAATTTCCTTTATGAAGGTTTTTAATACAACATTAGACGTAGTTATGCAAGCAAGACGTAGAGGTGCAGGTATTATTGTAATGGATATTTATCATTCAGATATTGAATCGTTTATTACAGTAAAATCAGACCACAATGAAATTAAAAACTTTAATATTTCAGTTCTCGTTGATGATAATTTTATGCAAGCAGTAAAAGATAATAAAAACGTAGAATTAAAAAGTCCACTCGGATATGTGACAAAAGTAATTAATGCTAAAGATTTATTTGATAAAATAGTCACTAATGCTAGATATCATTCAGAACCAGGAATTATTTTTCGCTCGGCAGTAAATAAAGATAATCCATGTTTAAAAGTTCTAGGAGAAATTGATTCAGTAAACGCATGTGGAGAAATACCTCTTTATGAAAATGAAGCATGTAACTTATCTGCACATAATTTACAAAGATATATTGATAAAAAAGGCAAATTTGATTTTGAAAAATTAGATTATGTTACAGAAACTATTGTTAGATTCTTAGATAATAGTATTGATATAAATAATTTACCAGATGATACTATTAAAAAAGCCGTATTATTAACACGCAAATTAGGTATTGGAGTCATGGGTTTAAATCCTATGTTAACTAAAAAAGGATTATCATATGATTCTAAAGAAGGTAGAATTTTTGCTAAATCGGTTATGAAGAGAATTACTGATACTGCTCAAAAATACAGTTGTCAATTAATTGAGGAAGGCAGAGAATTACCTGAAGCATGGTACGGTAGCACATTTGAAGAACAGGGAATTAGAATTAGAAATTTATCAGTTACTTCTGGTCAACCGACAGGTGCTACACAATTACTTCTAGATGAAGAATGTGCAAGTTCAGGGGTTGAAACTTATTTTGCTATTGTATTTAGACGTTTAATGAGAGAAAAAGAATACATAATGGTAAATTCTTTGTTTAGGGATATTGGAAATTCTGAGGGTTGGTTAAATGATAATATAATTAAAGAAATACTCAATAATAGTGGAAGTTGTCAAGGAATCAAGGGGGTGCCTGAAAAATGGCAAAAACTATTTAAAACATCTCTTGAAGTATCATGGGAAGATCATATTAAAATGCAAGCAGAATTGCAATCAGTCACTACAAATGCATTATCAAAAACTATTAATATGTCACAAAATTCTACTGTTGAAGATGTATATAATGCATTTATGATGGCATGGGAATTGGGATGTAAAGGTACTACAGTTTACGTTCAAAATTCAAGGGAAAATCAAGTATTGAGTGCAGAATTACCTACAGAAGAGAATACATATGCTTTAGTAAAATCTGCATTAGATGTTGCTCCTGCTGTAAGATTAAAAATCAAAACTGGTTGTGGTTCAATGTGGTTAACTCTTGTTTATGATGATGATAATAATCTATGTGAAATATTCTCTCAATCAGGTTCAACCGGAGGATGTCGAGGAATGACAGAAGGACTAAGTAGATCAGTATCTTTATTGCTTAGAGCTAATGTAAATCCATTAGAAATAATTGAACAACTTCAAAGTGTAAGTTGTGATGTAAGTAAAGAAGCGAGAAAGAAAGATAAAACAATTGGTAAAAGTTGTGCTGATTCAATAGCAACACAAATGATTAAATTCATTAATGGAGAATTAAAACCAAATACAAGATCATTTATTAATCTAACTCCAATTACTAAAATATCTGAATCTCAAGAACCTCAAAAAAGAGATGGTAAGCTTCAATGTCCAGATTGCGGAGAATATACTTTAACCAAATATGACGGATGTGTTCAATGCACTAAATGCACATATCAACGTTGCAATTAATAAATACAAAAAATAAATAAATGAAAAGAGGAAAATTAAAATGATGAAACAACAAGAACAAGTAAAAGAATTTCAAATTGCCTTTAATCATCCTATTGCAAATACACCTACATTCATGGATAAAAAAAGAGCAGAAGCAAGAATGAGTTGGGTAGTAGAAGAAGTAAATGAATTTTTAGAAGCAACAGATGTAATTTCACAAGCAGATGCTTTAGTTGATTGCCTTTACTTTATACTTGGAACGGCTGTAGAAATTGGAGTGGATTTAGAACCTGTATTTGACATTGTACAAAATGCAAATATGGCAAAATTATGGGCAGATGGCAAACCTCATTATAGAGAATCAGATGGTAAAGTTTCCAAACCAGAGGGATGGGAAGCACCAGAACCTCAAATTGAAGCAGAAATTAAAAAACAAATGAAGTAATTTATAAAATATATGGAGAGATTGAAATATATCTCTCCCACTCTCACAGAAAGGAGCACCAAAAACAAAATGCAAATAATAAATTGGGATGACTACTTCATGTCCGTAGCATACATATCATCATTGCGTAGCAAAGATCCAAGAACACAAGTAGGGTCATGTATAGTAGATAAAAATCATCGAATCATATCAACTGGATACAATGGTATGCCCAACAATTTCAATGATTCAGAAATGCCTTGGGAATCAAAAGAAGGATTAGAAGGAAAATATTTATATGTAGTACATGCAGAGCTTAATGCCATACTTTATGCTAAAAATGATTTAAATGGATGTATTCTTTATTCAACATTATTTCCTTGCAATGAATGTTCCAAAACAATTGTTCAATCAGGCATATCTGAAGTAGTATATCTAAGTGATAAATATAAAGACACAGAACAAACAATTGCTTCTAGATTTATCTTAGATATGGCAGGAGTAAAATATAGACAATTAATTAGTGATACTAAAATTGAAATAAATTTGAATAATTTCTCGAAATAAACATTTCAAACCATTCTAACAGGAGGTAAAACAAAATGAATAAACATAACTCAGAACTATTAACCAAAGAAGAAATAGATAGTCTTCTACAAGCTCTTTCTGAAGGGTATCCCAAAGAAGAATCTAGTTCTATTAAAATCAATTATAATCCAGTTAATAAGATGAAATTGATCACGGATATTATTGATAAGAATAGATATAGTGAAAAATATTTCTCATGGTGTATTGCTGATGAAATTAATCATATTTACAAAAATGCAGGAAAAGAATTTTCATCAATAAGTTTGGAATTTCTTAATAAGAATACACTAAATTTCTCTATTTCAGATGAAAAGGTAAAGTTATTTACAAATATTTTTGATGATAATCCTGATCTTATACTTAATAAATCAGATTTAATAAGACTTAATATTATAATTCAAAAAATTATTGCACAAATGAAATAAAACTTAAAATGAATCTTATAATTAATTTTAGAAAGAAGGATGCAACAATGAAAATTGGAGATAAAGTAATAATCAAATCAGATTTAAAATCTGGAGAAGATTATAATAATGTTGATTTTGTTGAAGAAATGGTTAAATATTTAGGTAAAGAAGCAATTATTGTTGAAATAGTATATAGTGATTGGCAGTATGGTTTAGATATTGACGATAATCTCTTTTCATGGTCAAACGAGATGTTAGAATTAATTGAAACCAAAGTAGAAACAAAAGTAAATAGAATGCAAACTCAACCAGTAGAAATTCCACTCAAAGTAAAATATAAGAATTGGAAAGGCGAGATTGGTATTAGAACTATCATTCCTTTAAAAGTACATTATGGAAAAACAGATTATCACAAAACAGAGCAATGGTTAATTGATGTATTTGATGTAGAAAAAGATGCTCTAAGAACATATGCAATGATGGATATTATTGAATTTATTAAGGAGGATTGATTAAATGACAGGCAAAGATAAATTAATAGAATATTTACAATTAGAACCTAATTCTCAATTATATAAATTAATTGGTGTATGCCCAAGTCATATAAATTTAAATGAAAATCAGCACAATAAATGTGGCGAAGGAGAGGATAAATGTTCTGAATGTTGGAAATTAGCACTGGATGAGGAATTTTAATGGAAAATAAATTGTTAGAATTAAAAGAACAATTCTGCAAATGGTATTGTCCAAACAAAAATGGATTAGATTATGGAGGCATCCATTTTGACCATCCTTGCGATTTTTGTATGATTTCAGAGTACATAACCTTCATCAGAGACGAAATATAATACTCACCATTTCACTTGAATAATCATAAAATAAAACAGACAGAAGGGAGGTGAATAAAGAAGAAAGGAGAATAGTTCACAATGAAAGAATTAAAGGAATGGTTAATCAATGAAATAAATTCTATCAATATAGATTACTATAATGAAAGTACATATGCATGGTCAAAAGGGTACAAGAAAGCTTTATTAGAAACTTTGGATGCTATTAAAAGAATTGAAAGCGAAAAATTAAATACCAAGAAATGAGATTTTATTAGGATGTGAAAAATGAAAAACATAATCGTATATGGATCAACAGTAGAAAGAGCATTCAATAAATTACAGGAATTACTTGACAATATGAATCCAAAAGATATTAGAAAAGTTATAAAAACGTCTCCTAATACTGGAATATATACTGTTGAATTAAATAATGGAGATTATTATCAAGCAATTAGAGTTAGTGATAATGCCAGAGGGTATAGATGGCAGTACGCATATATCGATAAAAATATAAGTAAAATGTCACTTGATCATGTTGTTTTTTGTAAATTTATCCCTGAGTATGGTAATAAAGATTATTATAATCATGATAGAAATTTTAAAGATTATTATGAATGGTATTAAATGAAAAAGGAGAATTAAATAAATGCCAATAAGAACCGAACAAATTGATGTATCATTCAACCTTAAACTTCAAAAAGACCTCCAAGAACATGAAATTATCTGCTCTCATTGCGGTGGCACAGGACTTCAAGTAGATAATAATTCTTTTGGAATCAAAGGTGAAAATAGTAAAAAAATTAATTTCCCATATAAACAACAAACTATTGTTGGATGCAGACATTGTTATAATGGAGTCGTTTACTGTTAATTAAAACATTGACAAGTGTGTACATATATGGTATTATGTATATAAGGAGTTGATATTTTGATTAATACATATAAACCTAATGAGTTTGCAACAATGGTTGGCGTTTCAGTAAAAACGCTTCAAAGATGGGACAATGAGGATATTTTAAAAGCATTCAGAACACCATCTAATAGAAGGTATTATACCAATCAACAATACATGGAATACATTGGAAAAACAATCTCAGACAAAGATACTAGAAAAACAATTATCTATACAAGAGTTTCAAGTAGCAATCAAAAAGACGACTTAAAAAATCAAGTAGATTTTCTTAAACAATATGCTAATGCCAAAGGAATTATTGTAGATGAAGTATTCGAGGATATTAGTTCAGGACTTAATTATAATCGCAAGAAATGGAATAAATTATTAGAGGATTGTATCTTAGGATTAATAAAAATAATCATTATTTCTCATAAAGACAGATTTATAAGATTTGGTTTTGATTGGTTTGAACGATTCCTGAAGTCTAATGGCGTTGAACTGATCATCGTGAATAATGAATCAATGTCACCACAAGAAGAAATGATTCAAGATTTAATTTCAATAATCCATGTTTTTAGTTGTAAAATTTACGGTTTAAGAAAATATAAAAAGAAAATTATAGAGGATGTGGAAATATGCTCAAAGGATTTAAAACTGAACTCAGAGTAACAAAAATGCATATTACCAAAATCCATCAATCTATTGGTATATGCCGTTTCTTATATAATTCTTATCTAGCTAAAAATAAAGAGTTATATGAACTATTTAAAAATGGTGAGATAGACAAGAAACAAGCGTTTATGAGTGCTAATGATTTTGATAAATACATCAACAATGAAGTTAAGATATTAGATGAATTCAAATGGATTGACAATTGCGGTTCTAAAGCAAGAAAGAAATCTATTGTAAATGCTGAAATGGCTTATAAACGATTCTTTAAAGGACAGTCTAAATTCCCTAGATTTAAAAAGAAAAAGAATCAAGATGTTAAGATTTATTTTCCTAAGAATGGAAAAGGTGATTGGTCTGTGGAACGTCACAAAATTCAGATACCAACTCTAGGATTTGTTGAATTAAAGGAAAAAGGATATATACCAACCAATGTAAAAGTTGTGAGTGGGACTGTTTCAATGAAAGCAGGGAGATATTATGTTTCAGTATTGTGTGATATTGCTGACTATAATGATTATTCCGATGCTAATAATGAACCAATTGGCATTGATTTAGGAATTAAGGATTTAGCAACAGTTAGTAATATTGATGAACCATTCAAGAATATTAACAAGACTCCTGTTGTGAGAAAACTTAAAAGAAAGTTAAAAAGATTACAACGTCAAGTTTCTAGAAAATATGAAATGAACAAAGATGGTAAAAAATTCATCAAAACTAAAAACATTATTAAACTAGAAGCTCAGATTAGAACTATTTATCAAAAACTATCTAATATTCGTTTAAATTATGCTCATCAAATTACAAATACTTTGGTAAAATCCAAACCTGAGTATATAACCATTGAGGATTTAAATGTAAAAGGCATGATGAAGAATAGACATTTATCAAAAGCGATTGCCGAACAAAGTTTCCATGAGTTTAGAAGACAGTTAACTTATAAATGTAATTGGAATAATATTGAACTAAGAGTGGTAGATAGATGGTTTCCATCAAGCAAAATGTGTTCTGAGTGTGGAAGTATTAAAAGTGATTTAAATCTATCAGATAGGACATATATTTGTGTTGAATGTGGAATTATTCTTGATCGTGATAAGAATGCTAGTATTAATCTAAAGAACGCAAAAATATTTAATGTTACTTAAAATATTTTCAAATACCGATGGCTAGTCGGAAATTTACGGCTGTGGAGTGTTACATCAAATGTGAGTAGGATTAGAAATAATACAAAAACAGACACGATGAATCAGCAATTATCTAGATATGGATATGACGTACACATTTGTCTATGTTTTTAGTAGCAGTTCAAAGTAAATGTTTGCATTGTGATAAAATTCTTGATAAAAGTACATCTACATCTAAATGTAGTTGTGAAAAATACAATCAAGAACGCTTAAAAGAAAGACAAGATAAAGATTTAGAAACTTGGAATAAAGCAAAGAAAATATCTTATGAACAAGCAACAAAAGATTTTATCATGATTTATATTGATAATCATGATAAATATCTCATGATTGAAGAATTAGAGGAATGGATAGAAGACAAAGAAAATGAAGCAGACCAATCAATATGTCGTGAAGAATTAAGAATTTATGGTACACAATCAATGGAATTATCAATGGATGCTTCTAATATTATTGAAGATGCTTGTAGTGATTTACATGAAGATGCTATGGATAATATTTCAGTACAAGATGAAAAATGTCTTCAAGTATTATTGGATAAATGGTGTGAGGAAAATAAACAAGGAACTACTACTTATTATGCTGATTTTAAAGTTGGAATTTTATTGTAGGAAAGAATGGTGATTGAAATAAAACTATGGGAATATGTCCTTGCGAATGATAAAGAATCAGACTTTCTAAAATGGAGAAGTGGAGAAAATGATTTAGGAGACAAATTATTAATTTATGATTATTGTCCTATGTATTTTGACTGTTTAATTGGAACAGGATTTGAAATAGCCTTCAAATTAAAGAATA